>Ga0056123_1000075_pt1 | contig 20523 bp, 8 predicted proteins | sample WorMetHEROISLAND_3_FD_71122 | JGI IMG/M metagenome (GOLD analysis project Ga0056123, IMG submission 71122) | Marine gutless worms symbiont microbial communities from Max Planck institute for Marine Microbiology, Germany - Olavius sp. 3 HERON ISLAND ...
ACAGGATCGATAACACGGGGATCGCCACACCTTGATGGACGATCGCCAAGCACAGAATATTGATATTGGTTTGACCGCATTTCCAGTTGGTCCGATCCATGGTCAGTAGATACTGACCATAGGACACCTGACTGACAATAAACCGAGCCACGGTGGAGAAGTCGAGAGGAAATGTTCTGAACAAGCGTTGAATACGTTGATACTTCGAGTCTTTGACAAGGTGCCACCGGGAAGAGCGATGGCTAATTGCATGAAATTGACGGTTCTGACCTTGATCAAAGCGATAATCAGACCGGCTAGGCATTGGGTTCTGGCCAAGTTCCAACCGAAATAGCTAGGCAACAGAAGCACAAGAGCGGCGACATTCTGGTCCGTCGTTGGGAGCCCTCCAAAAAAATTTATCTATTGATTAAAAGGTTATGCCAAAATTCGGCAAGGGTGGCTGGAACGCCCAGCTCAACTGTAACAAGAATACTCATTCTAAATCAATATATTGAGGTTTTTTGTCCTGTGCTATGACGTAGATTATACAGTTTGTAGGCGTTTTCCCCGGATGGCGGAAGCAACTTTGCTGCCGACCTCATGGCTATGATGATTGAATAGATCGAGCATTTTGCTATGAGCATGATCGCTAAAGCTTGCCATGTTGTTTACTCCATGTTTTGATGTTTCTAATTGCCGAGGTATCGAGTCCATCCCAGAGCGTCGGGACGGTGGATATCCTGTTCGGATCGCGGCATTCTCAGCTCAGTCTAAGTTCAATTCAGCGAGGGCGCATTCTTTACCTTTTGCCGTTAAAAGCTTCCCCGCACTCGACAAAATGTCTCCGTCTGCGTTTCGCTGAATCAACGAACGAAGAATCTCATCTTCAGCCTTACTCATCCGCTACCCCTGCCTCCGAGGTGTTCAGCTCCTGCTTGATGGCCTGCTCGATGTCCTGAGCGACCAGCTCCGCTTTTTTATCCTCGGTTTCGGCCTCCAGCTCACGTTCTTTTTGGCGCCACTGCCGACGCTCATTGTGATAGACGAGTCCGGTCCCGGCCGGGATGAGACGACCGACGATGACGTTTTCCTTGAGGCCTGTCAGATAGTCGGTCGAGCCACGCACGGCGGCCTCGGTGAGGACCCGGGTGGTTTCCTGGAAGGAGGCCGCCGAGATGAAGGACTCGGTAGCCAAGGAGGCCTTGGTGATACCGAGTAACAGCGGCTGATATTCAGCCGGGTGCTTGTCCTCGACCTCCATGCGTGCGTTCTCGCTCAAGACGATCGCGTGCTCGGTCTGCTCGCCACGCAGCAGCTTGGTATCGCCGGGGTTGGTGATTTCCACCTTGCGCAGCATCTGGCGCACGATAACTTCGATGTGTTTGTCGTTGATCTTCACGCCCTGTAATCGGTAGACGTCTTGGATCTCTTTGACTAGGTACTCGGCCAGGGCCGTCACGCCCTTGAGGCGCAGGATGTCGTGGGGGTTGAGCTCGCCGTCGGCAATGATCTCACCCTTTTCCACTCGCTCGCCCTCGAAGACGTTGACGTGACGCCACTTGGGGATCAGCTCTTCCACTGTTTCACCCGAGTCCATGGTGATGATGAGTCGCTGTTTCCCTTTGGTGTCCTTACCGAAGCCGATGGTCCCCGAGGCCTCGGCGAGCAGGGCTTGCTCCTTGGGTTTACGGGCTTCGAACAGGTCCGCTACCCGGGGTAGACCACCGGTGATATCGCGCGTTTTGCTCGATTCCTGCGGGATCCGAGCCAGCACGTCGCCCACACCGACTTCGGTATTGTCGGTGACGCCGACGATGGTACCCGCTGTCAGGAAGTAGTGCGCGGGTGTTTCGGTGCCGGCGAGGTTGAGCTCCTGGCCTTCCTCATCAAGCAATTTGATCATGGGCCGTAGGTCTTTGCCGTGAGCCGGGCGTTGTTTGGGGTCGATGACCACCAGGGAGGTCAGTCCCGTGACTTCGTCCGTCTCGCCCTGCACGGTGACGCCTTCGATGAAGTCTTCGAACTTGAGATGCCCTGCCACTTCGGTGATGACCGGGCGGGTATGGGGATCCCACTGGGCGACGATCTGGCCGCTACGCACAGTATCGCCGTCGCTAACTCGGAGGGTGGCACCGTAGGGGACCTTGTAGCGTTCTTTTTCCAGGCCCATGGTGTCAGCCACCGTTAATTCTCCGGAGCGGGATACGGCCACCAGATTGCCACTATGGTGCTGCACCGTTTTGATATTGTGGAGATGTACGGTGCCGTCGGATTTGGCCTCGATGTTGTTGGCGGCCACGGACCGAGAGGCGGCACCGCCGATGTGGAAGGTGCGCATGGTCAACTGGGTTCCGGGCTCGCCGATAGATTGGGCGGCAATGACCCCGACCGCTTCGCCCAGGTTGACCCGGCGTCCCCGCGCCAGGTCGCGGCCATAGCATTGGGCGCAAACACCGAGGCGGGCCTTGCAGGTAATGGGCGAGCGTACCCGGATTTGATCAATGCCCGCGGCTTCCAGAAGGTCGACCCAGATTTCGTCGAGCAGGGTCTCTGCAGGACAGATCCGATCGTCCGTCCCCGGTTTGTAGACATCGAGCGCGGTCACCCGTCCCAGGATGCGCTCACGCAACTCTTCGACCACGTCGCCGCCCTCGATGATCGGTGTCATCAAGAGGCCGTCGTCGGTTCCGCAGTTCTCTTCCAGCACCACCATGTCCTGGGCGATGTCCACCAGGCGCCGTGTGAGGTAGCCGGAGTTGGCGGTCTTCAGCGCCGTATCCGCCAATCCCTTGCGCGCACCATGGGTGGAGATGAAGTATTGGATGACATTGAGCCCTTCCCGGAAGTTGGCGGTGATCGGGGTCTCGATAATGGACCCATCCGGCTTGGCCATCAGCCCGCGCATCCCGGCGAGCTGTCGAATCTGCGCCGCAGAGCCTCGGGCCCCGGAGTCCGCCATCATGTAGATGGAGTTGAACGATTCCTGTCGGCGTTCTTGCGTGATTCGGGCCTCGGGGGTGCTGAGGTTGTCTTCGAGGGTCTGCTTGAGATTTTTGGGCCGAATGGCCTGGAGGTTCACGAGCGCCTCGATTCGCGGCCGGTATTCAGCCAGCGCGGAGAGTGCCTGCTCGTGAAAGGCTTCGCCCTCGATCTCGCCCGTAACCAGTCGATCGGCACTCTGCTCGATGCGGGATTGCAGCTCGTCGAGGAGGCCTTGGACGACCGCCCGATCGGCCATGTCGACCTCACTGAGCACCCCTTGGCGATACAGCCCCAGCAGGCGTCGAGCTTCGAACGCTGAGTCGGCACGGGCCAGCTCGCCGCCGAGCTTGTTCATCATGGCCTTCGCTACCTGGTCGTTGGTATGGGACCAGATATCCACGACCTTGTTGTAGCGCTCGCCATTGGTCACATAGCCCGCGGCGTACTGGGATTCGATCTCCTTCACGTGCGCCTCGGCGGAGGCCAGGATATCGGCTTTGTCCTCGGGTACCGCCATGTCGTCGAGGCCGATGGAGATGCCCGCACGGGTCGCCATGCGGAAGCCCAGATACATGAGCTGATCGGCAAAGACCACGGTCTGCTTCAGCCCCAATACGCGATAGCAGCGGTTGATCAGGCGTGAGATCGCCTTTTTATCCAGGGCTTGGTCCACCAGGTCGAAGGGCAGGCCATCCGGCACGATTTCGAAGACCAGGGCCCGACCCAGCACCGTATTCTTGATGGCGACGGTTTCATGCCGAGTACCGTCTTCCTCGATCAGTACTTCCCGAATGCGTACTTGGACACGGCTGTGCAGGTCCGCGTTGCCCGTTTCGTAGGCGCGCCGGGCCTCATCGATGCCGGCGAATCGGCTACCCTCTCCGCGCGCACCGATCCGGTCGCGGGTCATGTAGTATAGACCCAGCACCACGTCTTGGGACGGCACTATGATGGGCTCGCCGTTGGCCGGCGAGAGAATATTGTTGGAGGCCATCATCAGGGCGCGGGTCTCCAGCTGGGCCTCCAGGGACAGAGGCACGTGGACCGCCATCTGGTCGCCGTCAAAGTCCGCATTGAAGGCGATGCAGACCAGGGGGTGGAGTTGGATCGCCTTGCCTTCAATCAACACCGGCTCGAAGGCTTGAATGCCCAAGCGATGCAGGGTCGGGGCCCGGTTGAGCATGACCGGATGCTCGCGGATCACCTCTTCGAGGATGTCCCAGACCTCCGCGGCACCGCGCTCGACCATCTTCTTGGCGGCCTTGATGGTGGTGGCCAGACCACGCAGCTGTAGCTTGCTGAAGATAAAGGGCTTGAATAGCTCCAAGGCCATGCGTTTGGGAAGCCCACATTGGTGGAGCTTGAGGGTGGGCCCGACGACGATGACCGAGCGTCCCGAGTAATCCACACGCTTACCGAGCAGGTTCTGGCGGAAGCGTCCCTGTTTGCCCTTGATCATGTCCGCCAGAGACTTGAGCGGTCGGCGGTTGGTACCGGTAATGGCGCGTCCGCGCCGCCCGTTATCCAGCAGGGCATCCACCGCCTCCTGGAGCATGCGCTTCTCGTTGCGCACGATGATATCGGGGGCTACCAGGTCCAGCAGCCGCTTGAGCCGGTTATTGCGATTGATCACGCGCCGGTACAGATCGTTGAGATCGGAGGTGGCAAAGCGCCCGCCGTCGAGCGGAACCAGGGGCCGCAGCTCCGGCGGCAATACCGGCAATACGGTAAGGACCATCCACTCCGGACGATTGCCCGAGGCCTGCAAGGATTCCATCAGCTTGAGACGTTTGGTCAGCTTCTTAAGCTTGGTCTCGGAGTTGGTGGCTTCGATGTCCTCCCGCATCCGGCGGATTTCCGCCGGGAGATCGATGGTGCTCAGTAGCTCGTAGACGGCCTCCGCCCCCATGCGGGCATCGAACTCATCGCCGTTCTCCTCGAGTGCCTCCAGGTACTGCTCATCCGTGAGCATTTGTCCGCGCTCCAGGGACTGGACCAGACCCGGGTCCACGACCACGAAGGACTCGAAGTAAAGGATGCGTTCGATATCCCGCAGGGTCATGTCCAGCAGCAGACCAATGCGCGAGGGCAGGGACTTGAGAAACCAGATATGGGCCACCGGGCTGGCAAGATCGATATGCCCCATGCGCTCGCGGCGCACCTTGGCCAGCGTGACCTCCACGCCGCACTTTTCGCACACGACGCCGCGGTGCTTGAGGCGCTTGTACTTTCCGCACAGGCACTCGTAATCGTTGGTGGGACCGAAGATCTTGGCGCAGAACAGCCCATCCCGCTCGGGCTTGAAGGTCCGGTAATTGATGGTCTCGGGTTTCTTGACCTCACCGAAAGACCAGGAACGAATCATGTCCGGGGAGGCCAGTCCGATCTTGATGGCATCGAACTCCAGGGCCTGACCCTGTTGCTTCAAAATCTTTAGAAGGTCTTTCAACTTTGTTTCTCCGGCATGGATGGCCCGAGGTTATCGGACACGGAAAACGGGGGTGAGGAGAACCTCGAATCGACACGAATAATCCTGGTCGTTACCTTTGCGACCATAGCCAACAAGGCAGCTATCGCCATCCGTGCTAACCATCTAGTGCGAACGGTTCACTTTGCAAACATGGTGGCTAGATACTGTGAACCGTGAAAGTGCATCCTGGAATCATCCAGTTCATCTTCGTCCAGGATGATCCGAAAGTGTTTGGCGCGAAGCTGATTGCCGGAATACATGATGCTTGCTTGGTCGGCGTTGTGAACGTGCCCTGCCTGGTACTCGTCGCCCCACCAAGCACGACAGTGTTGCCTGCAGCATGCCCAAATTCATGCGCGACAGGCACTTGCAAGGTGCGTCGGAGAACAGTGGAGTGGTTGAGATGCTGTCTAAAAATTTGAGCACTAATAAAAATTCAAGTAACAGCCATTTTATAGGGTATCTGATTATTACAGATTTTCCAGAGAAGCAAACGACTGGGTGCGAAATCAACCTGCGTTTCACTCGAAGTCGGTTTCCGTTCATAATCCTTACTTAATCGACACCATCGACTCAGCCAAGCAAATGTTCTCTGACCACACAGCGGCGAGGTAAAACGTGGAAACCTCGCTGTCCTTTTTTCTTTACTCACAACTTCGAGCTGGCACTCGAATTAGGTCAAGACCCAGTTAGATAGGTCCGCACCGGAATGGGTACGATCGCCCCAGATTTTTTTGACGGTATGGAGGCTCGAAAACAAGTTCGTAATGACTTGACGAATGGCTTTACCATCAAACACATTGGCGGCGTATACCCGGACGACGAGCACGCAACCGATGGTATCGACAACGATAAGACGTTTTCTGCCCGTAACGAGTTTATCCCCGTCAAATCCCAATTCTACAAACAATTCCGGGGTTCCCTTGACACTTTGACTATCAATAATTGCTCCCGTTGGATCTGGCTTTCGGTCTTTCTTTTGGCGTAACCGCAGACGAAGCACCGTCTTGACTTTCTTTGGCAAACGATTATCTGTCCACTTGATTATAGTAGTAATTAACGAGCTTGTAGGGAGGGAAGTCTTTTGTAGATACCGCCAAGGACAACCTGTGTTATTCAAATAAAATGGCATTTAGGATTTCGCGAAGATTACTTTTTCGTGGGCGTCCGATGTATAGGATTCCAATTCGTTGATGATGGGATCGAGGGTTTCCCATTCTTCGTCGGTGAGGTCACTCGGGTACCTGACAGCCGATTGAATCTTGTCTTCAGTCCTAGTAATCTCTGATTACATCGCATAAAACCACAAAATGTACATATTTTATGATTTAAAATCAATGCACTACTTTCTAGTAGTGCCTCTGAAGGTGCGTGTCCGGAAGTCATTCGTGTCGAGGTTAATCGTGCGCGAGCCCAAAGTACATTACTTGTTCGAAAAGTTCCGGGTGCAACCTTCATAACGTTATAACGTTGACGGTCCGATGATGTCCTTCCACAACCCGACGGACATCAAGATTTATAGGCAGAATGTCGGCCCTGGACGGATGAGGGCCCACTACCTTGAGCTTGGCCCGGTTGCTCCACGCCGCCCAAACATTACGATCGGCGCGGTTGTATAAAGTCCGTCTTTTCGACTTCGGTCCACGGCGGCATGGACGTGGCGACAAGCTAGTTGTAGTGCCAGCGCTGCTAGAAAAACACGCGGTTTTCGTGGGCAACCAAGTCGATGACGCACCAAGCCGTGTCTCGAACAATATGTGTCATAGCTAGTCCTCAAGGAGCCCTTGATAGCCTCTGGTTGGCTCTCGCTCTCCAGCGTCAAAGCCAACCGTATTAATTGAAATCGGCACAGATGCTCTCAACTATCGGCAACAGGGCACCTTGAATTTTTCAAGGGACCCTATTCGAGACAATTCCTGTTATTCACTACCTATCCTTATCATGTACCTATCCTTAATCATGTCAGGTCCCGGACGATTGCATAGGGACTATGTCAATAGGTAGCCCCCGCATCTCGATCGTATCCGCCGAAAGGTCGGCTCCACATTCCCATTCGATAAAATACCTTCCATTGTGAATACACTCGAACTCGCTACAGTCTTTCAGGAGCGCAAAGGCTTCCTCTTCGAGATAGGGCGCTACGTCGAATAGGCTAGTTTGTCCATCAAATGTTTTCTCTTAATCGATTAATATTTTTCTGATTTCACTAAATACATCTATATATTTAAATCCAGTTTTTAGTAATGATTCTATTGCTTCTATTTCGTTGGCCGCAAATTCTTCGATTCCCTCAAATTTTAGCTCTTTATCTGAATTGAGAAATGATGGTAAAAAACCGATATCAACTTCCTCTTGATCGCAAATAATTTGGTTTCTTATAAACCGTGAGTAAGATATTAATCATTTTTTCACTGCTGAATAATGCGAAATTATATATTGCATTTTTCAACTCATAGACTTCTGCTTCACCAATCTTTTTATCTGCGAGAGTTTTTACGATCAATCTCATAATATTTTCATAGTTCTCAGCTTTTTTCTTAAATAATTCAATATTTTGGTTTTTAATTTCCTCACTTTCGGCCTGTTTTTTTAACAGAAGTTCTGTAATCGATACAGTCATTACAGTACCGATTAATTCTGATAAGAAATTTTGGTAGTAACTTCCTAATTCTGTAGCTGAAAAAAGGTAATTGGAAGTAAAAAAAGTGAGAATGAATATCAGAAGCATAATGATAAATTTGATGTATGATAAATTAGAAATTTTTTTGTTTAAACTTCATGATTTGCGTTTTTTAATAAAATTAACCGATGAAATGAAGTGACATCTATTTTTCCAATGCTGTACTTACGCCAGTGTAGCACGCTATCTAGACAAACGAACTACCTCTTTTGGGATCTGGTCCGACGCGGTCCACCCCCTACTACCGACAAGAAAGGTGGATTCTTGGCTCATGGGGTCAATCGACTTGGATCCCTTTGTCGTATTCGAAGGTAATGAGCAGGAGCTTCTTGGGAATCCTGGAGCCACCCACCCCAACCGGATGTGTAAAGGATATGCAAACCGGATTCGGTCATGCCGACATACCGATAGCCGAATTCTTCATTGTCACCTCGAACGGACACGATATGTGTGAACACTACCAATAGATTGAGAGGTTCACGGAGCTGATTGTGTAGTGTCACATAGTTAGTTCCATGAGCCGAATTCTTTTACCTGCTTCCTCGTCAGCGATCCCTATCTACCAGCAGAATTCTGTCTTTTCTATCGTATGAAAGCCAGCTGCCACCTTTACCTCCGGAAGAGGTGAACCATCCCTGTCCCTTCCTATGAAGAGCTTGTCACCTCCGATCCGAAGCTCACCATCCCATTGAGCGCCCAATCCGATCAATTCGTTTAAGGGCGATTAACCACCAACTAAGTACAACAACAATAAAGTCGTTCCATCCTTTTTCGGGAAACTGGAAGCTCCCGAAATCGAAGAAAACAACCCCTGTCACCGCCTGACTTTTCGAAAAATCGATAGATACGGGATCGGTCTTAAAAGAAATCTGGCCAAGGATAGCCACAACTCCAGTACGTGAGCTAACCGCTCTCGCTGAGAGGTCCCCAAGCCAACCGTGGGCAACCGATATGAATACCCTGGTCGGCAAGGCATTGCCCACCGACGACATCGAGCGCTTGCGGACCCGCTACGACACCATCCTCATCGAAGCTGAAGCTAGCAATCCTCCCCGTCCCCGTCGTCCTGGCACCCGCGGGCGAGTCAAACAATCCCCGGTCTACAACTTCATTCGGCGACTGCGCGAGCACCGCAACGAGGTCCTTCCTGCGATTCCTCACCGACCTGCGCGCTCCCTTCGACAACAACCAGGCCGAACGCGACCGGCACATGCCCAATCTCAAGCAGAAAGTCTCCGGTTGTTTCCGCTCCGATACCGGCGGAGATGCCTTTGCCATCATCCGCTCCTACCTTTCGACCCGCCGCAAACAGTCCGACGATAGTTTTAACTCGCCCATCCTGACGGTCCAAGGCCAACCCCCAATGCCCCAATTGGAGTAGCTGAATAGTTACCGCAAAGGAAGTTCCTTGATCGATTAGATATGCCGTTTCAATAATTCGCGTCTTAGTATTAACCCACATCTCAATGCCATTGCCATGCACAAGCATTCTGCCTCCCTGACTCTTAACTCGTTTGCAATATCAATAGGCCTGGCGAATAGTTCTCCTAACTTGAGAAGTTGACATGTTTTCGGGAAATAGATTTTTACGTGAACTAACTCGTGTACCACCTTTCATATGCCCGGAGGCGATGTGGTCCATATCAATACCGATTTTCTTCCATGCAGGCAAACCTACCGGCTTTGACGTAATCCTAACATTCCCGAAATTCGAGCCGAGCCCTTGAGTCGTTATCTGACAGCGTGAGTTGAACCACGAGACTCCGCGCGCTGCGACTACGCCTCCGGCTATACCCCCTGCGATGCCACCTGCCACCTCCAGTGATCGAGTCATCGTTTCTGACCAATCCATGGCCTCGCCGAGCTGTCGCGTACCATAAGCGGTTAGCTTTGCGCCGATCACGCCGCCACCCAGCCCGGCAATCGTAGCTGCACTGCCCGATATCAGCACCGCGCCGCCAAGTACGAGCACCGATCCAAACGCAGCGACCTTGAGTGACGTGGTTAGCCAAGGCGGAATCTCCGATTCCATCTCGATATAGGTAATGGGGGAAGGTCCAGCGATGATGACATTGGCCGAGCCTTCCAAGATCGTGGCCGAGCAGACGAGTTTGTCCCCTTTACGCGCACTCGGCATTCCATTGATAAAAACACTTTCAAAGCCTTGTGCGATTGGGATGGGTGCGCCTGTTTCCTTCGTACAATTCGCCATCCCCACCTGTACGAGACCGGTGGGGCGACCATTTATAAACACATTTGGAGACCCGATGGAAACCGCCCCGCAAGGCGGACCCATAAGGGTTTCTCCGATATAGACACCTGGCTAGGCCACCGCCGGCGGCGCCTCCCGCAATTACCGCTGCCGCGACAACGCCCCGCGAGACCTCCGGTCGCAACGGTGACTACGGTGAGCACGGTGCCGGCCACGAGACCGATGAGTAGCCCGTCCATTGCTTGTGAATGAGCGATCGGATTGCCCACTCGTGCAGTTCGGGCATTGCGACTACCTGAAACGGCTGAGATCTGTCGCAATGTTGTTTGCGCAGTGGGCCAGATAAAGGAAATTTCCTGTTCGGCAGGATGGTTCTCGATAATGAATTCAGGTGTTAAGCGGCGGAATTGAGGTATTTTGTCTTCCAGGGCAGCGATCTGCCGTTCGATGTAGTTGTCGAAATCCTCAGGCTTTCCGCCATGCACCATCGCCAACTTGTCGCGGTTGATTACGACATTCTCTGGCACGTGCTCGGGATGCCGCACCGGAGCCGAAAATGCAATAATGGTTTTGTCTTCCTAGTGATCGGGCTGCCATATCGAGGTTACACCAAAGTTATAAACCATATCTCGGGTATTCCTAATGATCGGTTCCTGGTCGATTACTGCTATGTTTCGATGTGCCAACATGCAAGCGATAACTTCTCCGCTGAAGCTAGGGAAGCAATTTTTCTAGGCCCCCTCGTATGTATTCATAGCTGCCTTCGTGGTTCTCCCCTCAATCCTGCTCGAGCTCCACATTGATGCCCAATGAGCGGATCTCTTTCACCAGTACGTTGAAGGATTCTGGCATGCCTGCCTCCATACGGTGATCGCCGTCGACGATGAACTTGTACATGCGGGTACGCCCGTTCACGTCATCCGATTTGACGGTGAGCATCTCCTGCAGGGTGTAGGAGGCACCATAGGCCTCCAACGCCCAGACCTCCATCTCGCCGAAACGTTGGCCACCGAATTGGGCCTTGCCGCCCAGGGGCTGCTGAGTGACCAGGCTATATGGTCCGGTGGAGCGAGCGTGCATTTTGTCGTCCACCAGATGATTGAGCTTGAGCATGTACATGTAACCCACTGTCACCGGGCGCTCGAAGGCGTCGCCCGTGCGTCCGTCGTACAGTAGGGTTTGGGCCTCGGGAATTTCGGTGTCCTCACTGTCTTGGTGCGCCAGCTGCAACATGGCGAGGATCTCCTCTTCCGAGGCGCCATCGAATATCGGCGTGGCCATGGGTACTCCCTTGGTCAGATTTCGGGCCAGGTCGAGGATCTCTTCGTCGCTCAGGTCGGTCAAGCGCTCGGGCTTGCCGCTGTTGTTGTAGACCAGGTCGAGGAAGGCCCTGATCTTGGCGATTTTGGCCTGGGCCCGCAGCAGCTTGCCGATCCGTATACCGATACCGTGCGCGGCCCAGCCGAGATGGGTCTCCAGGATCTGGCCCAGGTTCATGCGCGAGGGTACGCCCAAGGGATTGAGGACGATGTCCACCGGCTCACCGTCGGCGGAGAAGGGCATATCTTCCACGGGGACGATCATGGAGATGACGCCCTTGTTCCCATGACGACCAGCCATTTTATCGCCGGGCTGGATGCGACGTTTGACCGCCACATAGACCTTGATCATTTTGAGTACCCCAGGGGCCAGATCGTCACCCTGGGTGATCTTGTGTTTTTTCGCCTCGAAGCGCTCACGGAAGTCCTGCTGCTGCTGGTCGAGCTGGCTCGCGACGGCCTCGAGCTGGCTGGCCGGTTCCTCGGAGCGCAGCCGAATCTCCAGCCACTTGTGCTTGGGGTACTTCTCGGCCAGGCCGCTGAGGTAGGTCTTGGTAATCCTGGCACCGGCCTTGAGGTCATCGGGTCCACCGTCCGCGACCTTGCCGATCAGCATCTTTTCCACCCGTTGGAAGGTGTCGTTTTCCATGATGCGCTGCTGATCGTCCAGGTCTTTGCGCACGCGCTCGATCTCTTGCTCCTCGATTTGCTGCGCTCGCCGGTCTTTTTCCACCCCGTCGCGGGTGAAGACCTGGACATCCACCACGGTCCCGGACAGGCCCGAGGGCAGGCGCAGGGAGGTGTCTTTCACATCCGAGGCCTTCTCACCGAAGATGGCCCGCAGTAGCTTCTCTTCCGGTGTGAGCTGGGTCTCACCTTTGGGCGTGACCTTGCCCACCAGGATATCCCCGTCCCGCACCTCCGCTCCGATATAGACGATTCCGGATTCGTCGAGCTTGGCCAAGGCCGACTCACCCACATTGGGAATGTCGCCGGAGATCTCCTCGGGTCCCATCTTGGTATCGCGGGCAAAGCAGGTGAGCTCCTCAATATGGATGCTGGTGAATCGGTCTTCCTGGACCACGCGCTCCGAGATGAGAATGGAGTCTTCGAAGTTGTAGCCGTTCCAAGGCATGAAGGCCACCCGCAGGTTTTGGCCCAAGGCCAGCTCACCCATGTCGGTGGAGGGGCCGTCGGCCAGCACGTCGCCACGGTCGACGGCATCGCCTGGAGAAACCAAAGGTCGTTGGTTGATGCAAGTATTCTGGTTCGATCGCGTGTATTTGGTGAGGTTGTAGATGTCCACACCCGGCTCGTCCGGGGTCTCGATCGCCTCCTGGTCACGAACCCGTACCACGATGCGTGCCGCATCCACGGATTCCACCAAGCCGCCGCGGCGGGCTACGACGGTGACCCCCGAGTCCTTGGCCACGACCCGCTCCATACCGGTACCGACCAGGGGCTTTTCGGCGCGTAGGGTGGGGACCGCTTGGCGTTGCATGTTGGAGCCCATCAGGGCGCGGTTGGCGTCGTCGTGCTCCAAAAAGGGGATCAGCGAGGCCGCTACCGATACGATCTGGCGGGGCGAGACGTCCATATACTGGACCTCTTCCGGTACCTTGAGGGCAAACTCGTTCTGGTGCCGGCAGGAAACCAAGGCATCCGTGATCCGTCCCTCGTCATCGAGGGATGCATTGGCCTGCGCGATGACATAGTTGCCTTCCTCGATGGCGGATAGGTAGCTGATTTCATCGGTGACCTGTCCGGCCTGTACTTTGCGGTAAGGCGTCTCCAGGAAGCCGTACTTGTTGGTGCGTGCATAGACCGCCAGGGAGTTGATCAGGCCAATGTTCGGTCCTTCCGGGGTCTCGATGGGGCACACACGTCCGTAGTGGGTCGGATGGACGTCGCGGACCTCGAAGCCGGCCCGTTCCCGTGCCAAGCCGCCGGGCCCTAGGGCCGAGACGCGGCGCTTGTGGGTGACCTCCGAGAGCGGGTTGTTCTGGTCCATGAACTGGGAGAGCTGACTGGAGCCGAAGAATTCCTTGACCGCGGCTGAAATCGGCTTGGCGTTGATCAGCTCCTGGGGTACGAGTCCCTCGGACTCTGCCAGGGACAGACGCTCCTTCACCGCACGTTCCACCCGCACCAGACCGACGCGAAACTGGTTCTCCGCCATCTCGCCCACGCACCGGATGCGGCGGTTACCCAGGTGGTCGATATCGTCCACACTACCGTGGCCGTTGCGCAGATCGACCAGTACCTTCAGGGTATCGATGATATCAGAGACGTCCCTGGTCTCCTCGTAGAGGCGCTTAGATAGCGCGTCGCCACGCTTGGCGAAGTAGCAGCCGTCGTAGAGGATTCCGGGTCCTTCTTCGGAATCCCGTTGCAGACGCCGATTGAACTTCATACGCCCTACTGCGGAGAGGTCGTAACGGTCCGAGGCGAAGAACAGGTTATGAAACAGGTTTTGGGCGGCCTCTTTGGTGGGCGGCTCGCCCGGGCGCATCATGCGGTAGATCTCGACCTGGGCCTCCAACTCGTTGCTCGTAGGGTCGATGCGCAGGGTCTCGGAGATGTAGGGCCCGTGGTCGAGATCGTTCACGAACAGGGTCTCGATACGTGCGACCTGCTTTTCGAGCAGGGTCCCGAGCACGGCTTCGGTCAGCTCCGTATTGGCCTCCGTCAACACCTCTCCGGTCTCGGTATCGATCACCGTGTGGGCGAGCGTACGTCCCAACAGGAACTCTGAGGGTACTGCGAGGCGTTTCACCCCGGCCTTCTCAAGCTCCCGGATATGGCGTGCGGTTACGCGCCGCCCGGTCTCCACCAGAACCTGATCACCGATAACGATATCGAAGCCCAGGGTCTCGCCGCGCAGACGCTCGGGTACCACCTCGAACTCGATGTCGTCCGGGCCCAGATGAAAGCTGTCGGTATCGAAGAAGTGTCCCAGAATCTGCTCCGTGGAGTAGCCCAGGGCCTGCAACAGAGCGGTTGCCGGCAGCTTGCGGCGGCGGTCGATACGGACGAAGACGTTATCTTTGGGATCGAACTCGAAATCGAGCCAGGAGCCGCGGTAGGGAATCACCCGGGCAGAGAACAGCAGTTTGCCCGAGGAGTGGGTCTTACCCTTGTCATGATCGAAGAACACGCCTGGCGAGCGGTGGAGCTGCGAGACGATGACCCGCTCGGTCCCGTTGATGACGAAGGTACCGGTCTCGGTCATGAGCGGTAGCTCGCCCATATAGACCTCCTGCTCCCGGATATCCTTGACGGCCTTGGTACCGGCAGGGGCCTCCTTGTCGTAGATCACCAGGCGCAGCAGCACCCGCAGCGGAGCAGCGAAGGTAGCCCCGCGGAGATGACACTCGCGGACATCGAAGGGCGGTTTACCGAGCCGGTAGCTTACATACTCCAGGACCGCATTCCCCGAGTAGCTCTCGATCGGGAAAATAGTCTTGAAGGCGGCATGCAGACCGATGTTGTGACGCTTCTCCGCCGGGGTGTCTTCCTGCAGGAAAGTGCGATAGGAATCGATCTGGGTCGCCAAGAGAAAGGGTACATCCAAAATGCTGGAACGCTTGCCGAAATCCTTGCGAATACGCTTTTTCTCGGTGAACGAATAGGCCATGCTACCTTCCTCTGAATGATGCGGTTCGATTGACGCGGTTTGCTTCCTGCCGTTCCGGCACAGGCAGGTACCCACTGCATCCTAGGTGCTGTGAGTGCTCATTCGGATTCGAGGGGAATGTCCCCTTCGAAACCGATACACTGTTTTGTGGCGCGTGTTTGTCGGGTGCATGATTAGCCATTATTTATCAAGTGGCCAAAACTGGACTTCTTTAGAAGAAAAATAACAGGCCGAATTACAGGCCTGTGCTGAATTCGTTGTTTCAATCAAATCCATATGGCCGCCACCATAACCAATTATTTTCCAAAAGAATAATTCATTTTTCATTCAAGACAGTTATGGAATTTTTCGGGTTTATCAGTATTGGACATCCCAAGGCCTGCGGTTTGTCAAGCCCCGAATGATTATGTAGGATTTTGTTGAACAGGTTGGTCTATCATGCATACCATTGTTTGAGGGTCTGTAGGGGCATTTTGTGGTGTAAGCCTTTCCGAGGAACATGGTGATTATAGAGATCATATGATGTCTCACATCATCAGCAGTACAAATAGGTCTTTATTTACAATCAATTTTTTCACGTTTCTCGCTGTCGAATCTACATGGACTTCCGAAACCGGAGAAGAAGACGATATTCCACAAACGCCGAATTCCGGAATATGATTGAACGCTTCAGTGGCCGCATCGCGCAATGTACTGCGCACCACACACTTCGATTCCTTGAGCACTTGGCTAATACCATCAACGCTACATCCAGGTCTATAATCGGAACATCCTGCACCTGCAGAAGGCATTGGTCACATTCCACCTCTTCAGGCTATGAAAAATCGGTACCAAAAACAGTTGAGCCTGTTCGAAAGAAGAGGCTATGATCTAGCGGGACCAAATAGTAAACTTTACTCGTCTTCAGTGAACATATTCCTATAAAAGTAATATGCTGTTGCGCTGAAGACTACTGTAAAGAACGTATATGCCAATGTTCTTAAGAGAGAATAACCACTGTAATTCACTACCACTATAAAGATAGCGGCCACTACCAGGCAGAATTAGGATGGTTTTGAAGGTTGTCATGGCTATTTCCACATTTTGTCGAAAAACCCGTCCGCTCCGGAAGCTCCCGCGATACCTCCAATAAAAATACCTAATGGTACACAGATCAATGTGTCTGGACCACAAGCCAAACCCATTGTTCCCAGTACAGAAGAACCAACAAGACCTCCGCCTAATGCGGTAATTTCATTAGCCGTGGTTCTTACTTTGTCTTCAGTTTTCGCAATATGATATACGGATACCGCCACGGTAAGCACAAATAAGCCGCGACCGGTGCGACCAAACCATTTTGCACTGTTTGATACTCTTAATCGAGGTTCACTGGCCTTTGTAAAAATTTTTCTCCAAACCTCGCCTTTCTGTTTAAAGTTCATATGCGTATTTTTCTTCGAGTTGTTGTAATGATTTTCCCTCTTTTTTTATAAAACGAGTTAATTCTAATCCGAAATCGGAAGTCTGACCACGCATAGCATTCATAATTGTTTACGCATAGAATGTGCCTGCCGCGCGGCAGCTTCCGGAGTAATCCGATTTTGATTCAGTTTCTCTTGTAATTCGAGTGAGAACCTTCTTGTATGTTCTATAGTAGTCTTTCCTAACCTTGGCATCCGGTATGAATCTATTAGCAAAATTAGCGGCTATGACCTGTAATTCCGCCAGCTCTTATTCTAGAAATTTATCTGTTGTACCAACATTCATTTCTAATTCTTACTCGGTTGGATTTACAATTCCCAGCGTAGAGTCAAAAAACCTTACACCGTCCCGATATTAGTTATTTAAACACTCCATAGCACATAGAACTCCTTAAAAATAGGTGTTTCCACCAACCAAAAGTATATAACCTATTGATTATTCAGTTATTTCATTGGAGAAAATCGTATTTTTCAAGGTGCTCCACGGTTTGTACTTGGAAATTGAAATTATGTGGATATCACGTTCCAGGACGATAATACCGGCACAATATTACCGACCCATCACTCAGTATCCTTAACCGACGGATTGATTGACTTGAATGCTTTTGATCGCCCTTCAAGACGCACACCGGTAGGCGATAGGCCTGCCGGTGTAACTGCCCGGGCGGATATACCCGTTGCTGTGAATATTTTGCCGCGATGCATGCCGCTCGTACCCGATACACGAGAGACGCACCTCGTTTACCAACATATTCACGGGCAACAGGTATATAAGGGGGCCTTGGATAACTCAAAGTCCCTATAGGAGGTAGCAGCGGGTATGCCCTCTGGATATCAGGCAGCCACCACCTTACTTCAATTCGACTGTCGCGCCGGCCTCTTCCAAGGCCTTCTTTGCCTCTTCGGCCTCGTCCTTGGACACGGTCTCCTTGATGGTATTCGGAACCCCCTCCACCGCCTCTTTCGCCTCCTTCAAGCCCAATCCGGTAAGGGCGCGGACGGCCTTGATCACGGGGACTTTGTTCGAGCCGAATGCCGTCAGCACCACGTCGAACTCGGTTTTTTCTTCCTCCGCTGCGGCTTCACCGCCACCACCACCGCCGGCGACGGGGGCCGCGGCTACGGCCGCTGCCGCCGTTACGCCGAACTTCTCTTCCATCGCGCCGATCAGCTCCACGACCTCCATGACGGTCATGCCTGCGATGGCTTCCAATATTTCTTCTTTCGATACGGCCATTTGATTTCTCCTGAATCGGAATCTTGTCTCGGTCTACCCAACCCGATGTGGGTGGCTAGGTCGCTTGTTTGTTGTCGCGGACCGCGGCGAGGGTACGGACCAGCTTGCCCGGGACCTCGTTGATCGTCGCTGCGAGCTTCTGCACCGGTGCCTTCATCACGGCCATCAGCTGACTGATTGCCTCTTCGTAGATCGGCATCTTCGCCAGCGTGCCCAACTCGGACGGGGCCAGCAATTTACCTCCGATAGCAACCAGCTTGACTTTGAACGCATCGTGCCCCTTGGCAAAGGCCTCGGTCACGCGGGCCGCGGCCCCCGGGTCTTCCTGGGAAAAGGCGAAGATCAACGGACCTTCGAGACCCTCTTCCATGCAGGCGAAATCCGTGTCGGCAAACGCACGCTTGGCCAACGAGTTTTTGATGACCCGGACAGCGGCTCCGGCCTTGCGTGCCTCGATCCGCAGCTCGGTCATCTGTTGCACCGTCAGGCCTCGATACTCGGCCCCAATGGCCGAGTAGGCACCCTTCGCAATTTCCGTGACCTCGGCGACGATCGCTTCTTTTTGGGTAAAACTCAGTGCCACAGTCGTCACCTCCCGATTTGAACTCGACGTAGGGCCAAGGCCCCGGGTTTCCCGGTGGTCGACCCGGTACCGCTATTTCTCAGCGGTATACGGGAGGTCCACCTGTGCGCCTTCATCAGGAGGCGGCCTGTGCGGCCATTCCGATTCAGGAGCACCGTCTGCGCAGGCTGGAACCATTAAGTCCAAGCCGGATAGCTGCCCGCTTGGCTTGGGCACCTGCGGTCTTTGACGGCTATCCCACTACTCGGACAGACATTCATCTTACCCTGCGGCAAGACGAATTTTTATTCTCGTAACGGGATGCCCCAAAGATCCTCACAGCTCGACCGGCCAACCCATTGCAGGCAACGCGATCGGGGCTCTCAACTCGAGGGGATCTTAAAGAATTCCGTCCCTGGAGCTTCTCAAGTCTCAATGCGAAAATATTTCGCTTCCCCCCGTTTTTCAGGCACCGACGTGCTTGAAGGCTAGCGGTGTATTCCGGTACCGCGCGGGTACCTCGGATTTTTCAAGGCGTCCTTCAGTTTCACCATGGATCGAGCCTATGTCCAAACTTGCTTGGCTCCGGAGTAGTAATCGATCTTAAGACACTTTAAGGAAATTATTATCTTTGATGCTATCGAAATGACATGAACATATTCCCAGAAGCTGGCCAAGGGAGATCATTGAAGAATGACAGGGTATCTTTGCCCTGTGTAGTATTTTGGATTTTTTAAGGTTCGCTGTATACGGATTCTATCTGAACGAATTCCTCCCCATCTCAAGGGGCGGGGTATCACTTGGATGGAAGTCTTTTTTTTCGCCGCAAACAGCGAGGCATTCGATTCAGAGAGATTAAAGGATAAATAACCCATTGGTTTTCAATATTCATATACATAATAACTATTCGATTACATTACAGCACCCACTAAATACACTACTACCCGGAGCTCTGTATATAATTTCGTATTGATAGTTACGTTCTGATATGTCATCAGAACAACTGCCCGTTTTCCATAACGTGATTGCTAAATCAGCAGTACCTCGTGTGCTCCCTTGGAGCATCCAACGATTGGTATGGTTAATCGAGGAATTATCACTACTTAGTGCATAATAGGTTTTATTTCCATCCATATCACGCAGAACCACCTTACCTGATTTAATATCGAGTGACCAAAAAGGATCGGTTCCCAGGCAGTCAAGTGTTGTAAATCCGTGGTTTTAGACGGCACTAAATAATGCTTATCGACCCATCCGGGTATACTGAAGATATTGAAGTTGTACCCAGGTACTTTCATCAACTTATTTCTTCTTGACCAGTCGCATTTAAAAAACGTATATTCTCAGGAATACGTTCCAATAATCCACTTTTCCTACTTGCCCAAGCACGCAGTGATAAGGCATCATTGACACCCACTCGGGTAACATCATAGAAAATATCAGCGCTCCCAACCGAATTACAGCCTAAAGCTGCTATTAATATAGGTAATAAAAAATAGTATTTTTTTCATAATCAATATGTTAGGGCGTGACATCTACACCTTTCATATTATAGCTGCATAGCTCGTACTCGGAGCTTGAAATTACGCAAACATCACGTCCCAGGACGATATGCACCCATTCATGGATAGTGAGATAAGGCTGAGATTTTGTGACTCATGGGGCCTGGTGTGTGGAAGATACCTCCCACACACCAGGCCCCATAGCCTTTAAGATTTCTTACATCGCGTTGGGCTATAAAGTTTAGCCTAGGTTTTTGCACCAATCACACCATCGACTTTTAACTGATTGAGTTTTTGAAACTCCTTCGTGCTAGCTTTCGATGCGGGACCAAAGTTACCGTCAACGGCAATGCGAAAATCACTAACTAGTGCTTGACCGAAAAGTCGTTTCTATCTTACAGGACAATGGGTTATAGTGTATCCGCAAGGTCGAAGTTTTGGATGCCGCGCCGGATATCGGCGAAGGCTTCAGGCGTTGGC
>Ga0056123_1000076_pt1 | contig 20499 bp, 19 predicted proteins | sample WorMetHEROISLAND_3_FD_71122 | JGI IMG/M metagenome (GOLD analysis project Ga0056123, IMG submission 71122) | Marine gutless worms symbiont microbial communities from Max Planck institute for Marine Microbiology, Germany - Olavius sp. 3 HERON ISLAND ...
CGCTTCTTGATAATGGCCACGAGCACATAGACGGAAATGGCGATCTCGAGAAGACGAATATACCTGTGTACATGCGTCGTTGTTCTCAGCCCGCAATTTCGCGGGAGAGGCTGTCACCTTGGCGTACCTCAATTCAAGTCGGCAACCGGCATAATTCCAAATATTTCTCTTTTAATGAATGGGTTATCCTGAATTTCCAGTCATAACGTTGGGACATTAGTGGTAATTCTCCCAATTTTGATGTGGACTCTGGTCGCTGTGGGTTTTCTTTGGCATGCTGCCTGCGCCTTCGAGCGGGGATGTCATGTGTTTCTGGCTCCGGAAGATTTGTCACGTGGCCTACCCTATCTCGGATTGTCCCTTGTACATACCTCTCGCTGACGAGCGCTACCTTAGCTGACAGTGCTCCTTGTAATTACTATTGTCAGATGCCGACCTGGTTTCTCCGCAAAATCCTTGCCTCGGAGTGGGGCATCCCTTATCCCATGCTGGGTCGTATCGCCGGCGATGACGAAGCATTGCAAGGCAAGTACGACCCGACACGGAAGATCCAGACCGAGATTCAGGCATTTTTGAACCAAGGTCATTGGAGTCCGGACCAAAATCGCTACTACCTGATCCTGAGGACCCTGCAAGATATCAAAGCCGACATGATCGCGGATTGCCTGACCCTCTATTGGCGGGCCTTGTGGGCCTTCGGTGTCATCGATCCCGATCCCTATCCCGAAGAGCAGGATAGGGCACAGCGCTTGGCCCGGTTCATGGTCCTGTGCGCCGGGGTGAAACGTACCCTGGATATGGGGTTTCAGGACCATCCCAGACCCAGCCTGCCCCGGCGTTGGGAGCAGGGGGGGCTACACCGGCTTTCTGACGGAGCGTTGCCGCGATATCGGACGGTCGATCGCCATGCTTGCTGGACTCCCAGCGCATACCGGACCCTTCCCCGGCCAGAAGGGGACCGGTGATGCACCGCTAGAATCACGATTTCACATCCCGGTCCTTTACCCATCTCCATCAGACCTCGGCCGGGGATGAAGGCGAACGGCATACCTCCTTTGTCAACTCTTCTTATTGGATGCCGGAGCGGCCGGATTTGCAGGGCGTGCTCGCCCATGAGGTAGCCCATGAGGCCCTGGATCGCCGCTACGGTAGTGATGATGTGCGGGTCTTTCGCCGTTCCCTGATCCGCGAGTTTGCCTATGATCTGCTGGCCGCCACCGTGGAGGGTCATGGCTATTTGTTGGCGCTGTTCGAGGAGATCGTCGGCACCGGCCTGGAGGTCTTCTTCGATCGTCATTGCTTGGCAGTGCATGTTGACCCGATCGATTTCCTCTCGGGTTGGAATGGACCACGTAAACGGGACCGCAACTGGATTGCGAATTTACAGCGGCCATGCCGCCCTGGGTCGGGAGTTCTACCAACTGGCCATCGAGGTCTATTGCGATCAGAGCCAGTCCGCCTACCTCTATTTGCGGGTCAAACAAGCAAAAGTTGGGGCCCGTATTGTGGGACAACCGGAAAAAATGGCTCGGTTGCGAGCGGGGTAAAGAGCCCCCGGATCGGGCTTGGCAAGATAAGTATATTGAGGAGCTTGACCGCTTGTTCGATGACTTTCCAGGTCTATGTATAAAGAGAAGGTACGTCGTCGGTTCGAAGGCAAGGCGCAAGACATTGCCAGGCAACACACAGCACTTACCTGGCGCGATTTCTATGGTTGGTTTGAGCAGCACGGGCTGAAGTTCTATTCCGAACGTAAGGCTGATCCTGACGGCTCTTCCCAGAGGTACGAGGAGCGTCTGCGTACCCTGGATAAGCTGCTACGCAGGAAGCTGGACCAGCTGATCGATATTTTCGGGCAACAGTGCGAGCTGGAGCCCGGTAATCCGATCTACCCCCTCATCGGCTACCTGGAAGGTACTCGCCTAGCGGAGAAAGGAGGCAGGAGCGAACGGATGCCGCGCCTGATCGAAGCCTTGCGACCTGATGAAAAGCCCCATGTGCCTGACTATTATCTCATCGTCCGTATCGCAATTGTCGGCAGCTGTGATGACGATCCTTCCAACAAAGAAGGACCGGATCGTCTGGTCTATTGACTGGACCGCATCGAAGATCGAAATTACTACTGGCATGGGGAACGCACCGTCTGTCAACCGCCACAGGGAGCAGGGGTATCCGGGGCCGGGCAGCATGGAAAGAGCTATTACCAAGGGGTTACGGGGCGTTACGACCTGATGGCCTGGATCAAGACCTGGTCCAGGTGTCGTTGTGCGCTCCCCGAGTTCCCCCAGTTTGACCCTGCTTCGTCGGAACCGTCCTGGGAAAATGGGCTCTCTTGCGTTTGGTGTGGGTAGCGGGTCATAGCGACATGGCTCAAGTCGTGCTAGGAAGCCCCGACTTGACGACGAACGGAGAAGTTGGCAGCTGGATCAACTTACCCGCCACAAGGTAGACGATGGTAATCAGGTGCCTGGTGGTCTCGTAGCCGCGGGCCTTGGCTTTGGCGGCCTGGATGAGCAAATTGACCGCCCAGACACGGCTGTTGGTGAGCCTGGCATCGAACGCATTGAGGAAGCCTGGCCAGTGATCCTTGAGTGTCTTGGCCACCGCCTTGATCGGCTCCAGGCGGCAACGGCACAGCCCAGCTCCATCTGTCGAGAAGCGGCTTGGCTTGCGCCGCGCTCCGAGCGCTATGGAAGATCTCGCGTAACGTCTCCTTGATCCGGAAGGCGCGGTGTGTCTTGAGGTTTCGGCTTTTAAGATCCGCGAATTGGGCTATTTGCCGGTTACTCCATGCCGGCTTGTCCTTGCGCGGCTGTAAGCTTGGAATTGAAAGAAGCTCAGGTGACGCTAGTCGCGCTCAAGCGTGTCGTGGACCGGCTGATGTTCCGCCCCACAATAATGCGGACAAGCAAATCGCGTCCCCGGGGCGAAGGCGAGGTGGCAATCGATCCGGCCCGATTTGGGATCGAAGGCCACGTCAACGACCTTCCTAAGGAACCGGAAGGCCGAGCGCAAAATGAAAACCTCCGACGTTTGTCCTGGCGACTGGTCCGAGCCTACAGGCGAACAAGAGGGCACAGAGTGTGCTTGGAAAGGGCTATCCTTCGCGACAAGAAAAACGGCGCTACTCACACCAAACGCAAGAGAGCCGGAAAATGAAGAGTTTCCCGTCTTCTTCGTGCGCCGCGACAGGCGGTCCCGGTACGACTGGATCGCAGTGGTCTCTTTCCAAAAGAAGAGACGCCTGTAAGAGCCATCCTCTTGGTTACCCTGACCCAACGTTATACCCGTATCGATGCGCTTTGTCGCTTGCTGCGTGCACGGAATGAGCCATATGATCCCTACCGTGGGCGCGGAGAGCGGCCGGACGAATCGCTGCAGATCGAGCAACTCGGTGGGCTCTTACGTCCCGATGATCGCCTGTTTCTGACCGATGGTTGGGATGACCTGCTCTTCATGCTTTCGGGCGAACCGAGCGAGAAATGCCTACGAGAGATTTTCGCGATCCAAAGTGCCTTCTTCGAGGATTTCATGGTCGACCGCACCGAGCTGATATTGGCCGCCAACTATATTCCCGTCGCCGCCGCCTCGCGGAATTTCCAGCTCTCGGTACAGCTTAGGCTGATGGAGGATCGTATTCTCGAATACAAGAACCACGAATTCCGTGAGCGAATACGAGCAAACATAGAAAGCTCCGAGTTCTGGAGTAGTGTTCCCGAGGAACGTATTATTCTCTGCCGTATCCCCGGGCGGACCGATTACATCATGACTTTTCCCGAAATCGATAAACACTTTACCGATCCGCTTAGCTTCGGAATGCTGCAACTGTTCGAGCTATTCAAGGGTACCTGGATCGATGCTATCCAGACTACCATCGGGAAAAAGATCAAGCTTGGGTCTTCGGGTAGCTGAGATATTCCAGGAAATGAGTAGGTGGGTGCTCGGCAACCATTCAGACCCTCCCTCCAGATTCTGAACCAGAAAATTAAGAGGGATAGCTAAGCAATTACGACTGAGAATAGATTCTCAAAATGGTTGGGGTCCCCGTAGGTAGGGAACCACTACCGCGTGATGCCAAGTGAAGCGCGGGCAAGCCCGCGCCTACCGACCCGGCTGCGGCGGATTCCGGCATGGCCGATCGAAACGACGCGGCGGGGTGTCGACCGTCGGATCAAAATACCAGGTTCATCATCAGCATCATGATCACCAGGAATAGGATCGTCATGATGCCTCCGGCCTTCATGAAGTCCGGTACCCCGTAGCCGCCCGGCCCCATGACGAGGGCGTTGACCTGGTGGGTGGGGATGAGAAAGGAGTTGGAGGTAGCGATCGCTACGGTCAAGGCGAATACGGCCGGGTCCGCGTCTACGCCGATGGCGATATTCACGGCCAGAGGTACCAGCAGCACAGTGGCGCCCACGTTGGACATCACCAGGGTGAAGAAGGTCGCTAGCACGGCCACCGAGGCCTGGATTACCCAACCGGGCGCACCACCCATCACGGACAATACCTGTTCGGCAATCCATTTGGCGGTTCCGGTGGTCTCCACCGCTAGGCCCAAGGGGATCAGAGAGGCCAACAGGAACACCGTCTTCCAACTCACAGCCTTGTAGGCCTCCTCGATGGTCAGTACCCGGGACAGGATCATGCCCATGGCACCGGTGAGCAGGGCCACGGACAAGCGCAGGTCGGTGAACAGCACCAGCAGTAAGGCGATGGCGAAGAATATCCCGGCGGCTGGGACCTTGTTTGGGCGCAGCTCTTCGTGAGGATATTCGGTGGTCACCACCACGAAATCATGGTCCTTCTCCAACCGCATTAGGGCTTCCCAGGTCACATGTCCCACAATGGTATCGCCGGCCTGTAACGGCAGGTCACGGATGCCCTCTCCTTCATGCCGGGTTTTACCGCCGCTGTGAAGTGCCACCATGGATAGTCCGTAGCGCTTGCGCATCCATACCTCGCGGGCGCTCTTACCGACCAACGACGACCCGGGCGGAATCACCAGCTCGGCTATACCGGCCTTGGTCGGGGCCAAGGCATCGCTGAATACCTCGAAATCCTCACGGACGGATAGGTTGTACTGCTCGGAAAAGGCCGAGCAGCTTTCCGGCGTGGCGACGATGGCGATGGTACTGTTAGCCTCGAAGGGCGTATCCCGAGCCAAGCCGCCGGGGCCGATGACCAGATCGTTGCCGCTACGCGCCATGGCGACCACTCGAATCTTGTTGGTGCGTTCGACGTCGTTCAGCACCTTACTCACCAGCTCGCTATCCTTGGGAATCGCCATTTCCTGCATGCAGTACTCCACCCCGTAGGTCTCTCGGAGATACTCCGTAGGATCCGTAGCCTTGCCCCCCTCACCCTTGGTAACGGGTAGCACGAAGCGACCCGCCAGCACGAAATAGATGATGCCGGTCGCCACCAAGGCCAGACCGATCGGGGTAACGGAGAACAAGCCCCAGGTCTCCATCTCGGCGATACCCTGCAGCTTCAGACCCTCGTTGGAGGTGAGGATCAGGTCATTGAGCAGGATCAGGGGCGAGGAGCCGACCATGGTCATGGTGCCGCCGAGAATGGCACAGAATCCCATGGGCATCAGCAGGCGTGACATGGATAGTCCAGAGCGGGCGGAGATCCGCGAGACCACCGGCAGGAACAGGGCCGCCGCACCTACATTTTGCATAAAGGAGGAGATGATCCCCACGGTGGTGGAAATGATGGGAATGATGCGGGCCTCGGTGGTGCCGCCGATTTTGAGGATAAAAGCGGCCACCTTACTCATCAGGCCGGTCTTATCGAGGCCGGCGCCGATAATCATGACCGCGATAATGGAGATCACGGCATTGGACGAGAAGCCGTCGAACAGCTGCCGGGTATCCACCAACCCTTGCTCCAATCCCATGAGCGGGGCCAGCAGAGAGGTCAGGCCCAGCAAGACCATGACCGTAGCGGCGGCGACATCCACCTCCACCACCTCGAAGGCAAAGAGATAAATGGTAAACAAGAGGATGCCGGTTACCCAGGCGATTTCGACCGTCGGCACCAGGCGGGCCAGGTACAAAGCTGTTACCCCGAATAGAACACCCGCGATCAGCTGCTTGCGGCTCAAGGGTTCCATGGAGGCAGATGTGGTTACTTCGTCCGCGGGGATAGGCACGACAGTCGCTCCTCAATTTGGTGTTTCGATAACCGGTGAAGGTATGGCTACGGGCGCCTGGGATCTTTACCCAAAAATTATAAAGCCTACCCTTTTTTTTCGGCCCTATGCAGGTTGATCAGAATATTCTTATGCTCCTCCATATCCCCCGCAGTCGGCTCTTCGAGGCCTCTTCCATCCGCGATCCGAACACAATGCACTACGCGGGTAGCGCCGAGTCGGATTCCTGCCGGATAGGTCCGGACACACTCGGGTCCGGCCTCCGGACACCTGGGGTGAAAGTGGCAACCCGGAGGCGGCCGGGAAGGGGAAGGCATGTCGCCTTTGAGTCGTATGACCTCACGCGGCCGGTCTTGGTCGACAGTGGGTACGGCGGATAACAGGGCCTTGGTATAGGGATGATAGGGCCGGTCCAGGACCTCAGCGACGGTCCCACGCTCGACGATACGGCCCAGGTACATGACGGCTATTTTGTGGGCCAGATAGGAGACCACCGAGAGATTGTGGGTGATAAAGAGGTAGCTCAGGCTCATGTCGTCCCGGAGCTGCTCGAGCAGGTTGAGGATCTGGGCCTGGACCGAGACATCCAAGGCACTAGTGGGCTCGTCGCAGACGATGACCTTGGGCTCCACCGCTAGGGCGCGGGCGATGCAGATACGCTGGCGTTGCCCTCCCGAAAACTCGTGGGGGTAACGGTCGACCGCCGTGGCGGGTAGGCCGACCCGATCCAACAAGGCGCGCACGCGCTCCAGCCGTTTGGCCCGGTTGGGCTCGATACGGAGGGCCCGGAGCCCCTCGCCCACAATGTCGCTTACCAGCATTCGGGGATTCATGGCGGCAAAGGGGTCTTGGAAGATGATCTGCAAGTCTTTGCGGTAGCCACGCATGGCCCGGCCGCCGAGTCCGGTCAACTCGACGGCTCCGAAGCGCACCGTCCCACCGGTGGTAGGAATGAGCCGCAGAATGCCCTGGCCCACCGTAGTTTTACCGCAGCCGGACTCACCCACCAAGGCCAGGGTCTCGCCCGCACGCAGGTCCAGGGAGACCCCGTCCACGGCCCGGACCTGGTCCACGACACGGCGGAAGATACCTTTGTGGATGGGAAAGTGGACCTTGAGGTCTTCTACCCGAAGCACGGTCGCACCGACCCGATCGTGGAGGGCAATGGAATCGATCACCAACCTTTCCGCTTCCGCGGTCGGTGCACCGGCCTCCCAGAGATGACAACGCACCCGATGTTCCGAGCCGCAAGTGTGCCATCGGGGCTCCTGCTCTCGACATCGGTCCATGACCCGGTGACAACGGTCGGCGAATCGGCAGCCTCGGAACGACCGATCCAAGCCTGGCACCCGGCCCGGAATGACCGCCAAAGCGCCGGCACGCTTCTCGGGAGTCGGCAAGCTGGCCATAAGCTTGCGGCTGTAGGGATGGGCCGGGCGGGCGAAGAACCCCGCGGCTGTCGCCGTCTCCAGGATATGGCCGGCGTACATGACGGCGAGCCGGTCGGCGGTCTCGGCTACTACGCCCAGATCGTGGGTAATAAGCAACACCGCCATGCCGGTCTCGCGCCTTAGGCCCTCGAGCAGCTGCAAGATCTGGGCCTGGATGGTCACATCCAGGGCGGTGGTGGGCTCGTCGGCGATCAGGAGATCCGGCCTCCCGGACAAGGCCATGGCGATCATGACCCGTTGCTTCATGCCACCAGAGAGCTGATGAGGATACTCGTTGCTGCGCCGCTTCGGGTCGGAAATGCCGACCGCGCTCAGGAACTCCAGGACCCGTTCGGGTGTCCGGCGGCGGGAGCGACCCCCATGCAGACGCACGGCCTCGGCGATCTGCCGACCCACCGTCAGCACCGGGTTGAGGGAGGTCTGGGGCTCCTGAAAGATCATCCCCATCCGCCCGCCTCTGACCCCACGCATAGCATGCTCGGGCAATCGCAAGAGCTCGGTATCCCCGAGTCGTACGGAACCCTCGATAATACGTCCGGAGGGCGGCAATAGTCGCATCAGGGAGAAGGCTGTCATGGACTTGCCGCAACCCGACTCCCCGAGCAAGGCGAAGGTCTCGCCGCGGTGGATCTCCAGATCGACGCTGTCCACCACCCGCACGGGTCGGTCTGCGGGGCCCAGATGGGTAGTCAATCCCCTAACCTGAAGCAAAGGATCTGTCATATCAATCAAAGGGTCGGCTCCGACGCCGATAGTCAGAATCAGGCTGCAATCGGCTCTCGGGAATTTCAAGACCCCATCGATATGGGACGATCGCGCGATGATTCCAGCGAGGAACAGAGGTTCGGCAGTAAGCCTACCATTACGAATCACGTACCATCGAACTTTCCGAGGTGCTCGGGTGGGATTCGGAGGCTTACTCGCCTTGGGTGAAATAGTGGCTGAGGAAGGCCTCGAAATCCATGTCGTCGGCCGCTTCCAGCTCTCGTTGCCGTTCCTGTGATTCCCGGCTCAGGCGCCGGAACAGAGCCTCGTATTCGGTACCGAGTGGCAGACTACGAAAGTGGTCACGATACTGTTCCGAAATACGCCGCGCAAAGCCGAAGAACCCCTCCCCGCTGGCGCGCATCTGCGCCAGCATCCGGGCGGATGGGGTACGTTCCGGGTCCCGGACCTTGGCCTGCTGCTGTCGCAGGCTCTCGACACAGGGACCGCCGCTGCCGCCGTCCATCAGCTCCGCGGCCGGGAGCATGGCGTCCAATAGCTCCCCTGCCCACTGCCGTAAGCGAATGTGGCAACCGTTCCGGTTCAGCTCCAGCTCGGGGTCCCGTCCCCGATGGGCGACCACGAGCAGATTCGCATCGATCGTCGTGCGTTCGGCCGTATCGATGGGAGGGCTGTCCGCAAGCAGGCAGAACAGTATACAGGCATCCAAGAAATGCAGCGGCTCCTTGGCGATGCCGAGCGGATGAAAGGCGTTCACATCCAAAGACCGTAGTTCCAGATAACCGATGCCACGCCGGCGCAAGGCTAGACTCGGTCTCTCCAACCATCGGGTCGGCTGCCTCGGGCGTACGGTGTCGTAGCATTCGTTCTCGATCTGGAGCACATTGGCATTGAGCTGCCGGTAGCCCCCATCGATCTTGACACCGATGGCCTGGTAAGCGGGGCAGGGGGTTTGGGTGGCCCGGGTCAGACTCCGAATGTAGGCGTCGAGACTCTCGTAGCTCACCCTGACCCCGGTACCTGTGGTCTTGGAATTTTGGTAACCGATATTCCCCATCCGCAGGGAGGTCCCGTGAGGCTCGTAGTAGGTACCATGGTCGAACTCCTCGAAATCCGTAACCCCGCGCACAAAGGTCTTGCAGACCGCCGGAGAGGCGCCGAAGAGATAGGGAATGAGCCAACCGAGCCGCCGCAGATTACGGATCAGTGCCATGTAGCTCGCGGAACGAAAGGCGTCCGGCTCCAGGGCCTGGCCTTCCAACTCTCGGTACAGCGGCCACCAGGCATCGGAGAACGAAAAATTGTAGTGAACCCCAGCGATTGCCTGCATCCGACGTCCATAACGGTGGCTCAATCCACGCCGGTAAACCCTCCGCATCCGGGCGATATTGGAAGTACCGTATTCGGCCAATGGGATATAGCCCCTTCCCTCCAGGAGACACGGCATGCTGGTGGCCCATAACAGCTCGTCGCCGAGGTGACGGTGGACGAAAACATGTAGGCCCCGCAGAAAGTCGAGCACCGCCTGCTTGGTCCTCAGCGGCGGGGTAATGGTCTCGATCAGGGCCTCGGAGAAATCTGTCGTCAGGTACGGATGGGTCAGTGCCGATCCGAACTCGGCGGGATGGGGCGTAGTGGCGATGGTCCCCGACGAGGATACCCGCAAACCCTCTTTCTCCAGCCCGATGAGACTGTCTTGCAGACAGCTGCCGAGCGGTGTCCGTGCCAGCCTTACCAGCCGCTCGTCATAGCCGGAGTATGAGTCGTTCACAACAGGGATGCACCGATAGCCGGGGCATCATGCCCTCCGAGGCTGATCTTGATACACACTCGACTCCACCAAGCCGATCCGTCGGTTACTACCGAGCCCCTCTCCCCTTGGCGGGAAAGGGGTTGGGGAGAGGGGGATCAAAAGCGGAGCCCCGGCACTTTGGCCTGGCGTCCAGCGACTCGACTCGGCGGTCCATATGTACATCCTGTTCAACCGATTACCAGCACCGAACTGTTAGGAGTCCCATCCCAATGGCCATCGGCCACTACCCCAGAGTTCATGATTGTCCACCGGACTCGAGTATGAGAAAGATTAGGGCATACGGCCGAGATTCTACACCATATCACGACGGTTGCTGGGAGCCGGCGGTGTCGGGCTCCACCCGCCGTGCAACCACGACATCCCGATCCGTGGCCAAACCGAATTTCAAGGCGCCCTGATACGAGCTCCCCCGGTCCCTCGCCGGATGGTTGCTTTTCAGCGATCGCAAAGCTATCGTAGCAAGTCTTAATGGGGACCTTGAAAAACCGCATTCTTGAGAATTTGTCAAGACGAGAATGCGGACGCAACTTCGAGTTCACACATTCTCAATTGGTGACCCGATCGAGAATGGTGGGATGTTCCGGCCCCACACGGGCACCTTGAATCCTTCAAGGTGCCCTTAATTTCTGATGAAGAGGTCATTATGCGTAAGCCTTTGGTCGCTGGTAACTGGAAAATGAACGGATCCCTGAAGAGCGTGGGCGAGCTGCTCGCCGGAGTGAAGGCCGGGATCGGTGGTGTTGACAAGTGTGAAGTCGCGGTTTGTCCTCCTTATATCCTCATTCCCCAGACCCAGACCGAGCTGTCCGGCACATCGATCCCCTGGGGCGCTCAGAACCTATCCACGGAAACATCCGGTGCCTTCACCGGCGAGGTTGCGGCCTCCATGCTGCTGGATTTCGGTTGTACCTACGTCATCGTCGGCCACTCCGAGCGACGCACTCTCTATGGCGAAGATGACGCCCTGGTGGCGAAAAAGTATGTCGTAGCGCGTGCCGCCGGACTCAAGCCCATTCTGTGCGTCGGCGAGACCCTAGATGAACGCGAGAAGAGCGTGACGGAAGCAGTGGTTGCCCGCCAACTGGATGCGGTGATGGACCTGGAAGGGGTGAAGGCACTCGCCGATGGAGTCATCGCCTACGAACCGGTGTGGGCCATCGGGACTGGCAAGACCGCTACGCCGGAGCAGGCCCAGGAAGTACACGCCTTCATCCGCAAACGGATTGCGGCTCGGGACACGGGGGTTGCCGACAAGGTACGCATTCAGTACGGTGGTAGCATGAAACCCGACAATGCCGCCGAGCTGATGGCCAAGCCCGACATCGATGGCGGGCTGATCGGTGGTGCCTCACTCAAGGCCGAAGATTTCCTCGGTATCTGTAAAGCCGCGAACGACAGCGTCTAACACCGAGCCAACCATGCAGGTCGCCCTCAACGTCCTCCATCTCTTCCTGGCCCTTGGCCTAGTCGGCTTGGTTCTGATCCAGCATGGAAAGGGGGCCGACGCCGGAGCGGCCTTCGGCAGTGGGGCATCCGCCACTGTGTTCGGCGCCCGCGGCTCCGGGAGCTTTCTTTCCCGCGCCACCGCCGTTTTGGCCACGCTCTTCTTTCTCACCAGCATGGCCCTGGCCTATTTCTCCCGCCAGATGGACGAGCCCGAGGGTCTGATGGAGGACATCGAGGCACCGATAATCCCGGTACCAGTCCGGACACAGGGAGATGTGCCGGTGGTTCCGGGTACCGGCGGTAATACGAGCCCGACCGTCGACGTGCCGCAAGCACCGGCTCTGGAGGTGGTCCAACCAAAAGTGGAGGTTGCGCCTGGGGTCAGTACTGGAGATGCCCAAGCCGGTGGATAACGATAATCGGTAGCAGGAAACCAACTCGACCCCCATGTTATGAGGACCATGGAGAATTCCATCCGGGAAATTTTCGAGAATAGAAGTTCATTGCGATAATAAAACCCGAAAAGATGGCCTATATGTCATCCACCCCGAAAGACAAAAATACTTCAACTGGTTCGATCCCGGATTCAATATATGGGCGTGGAATGAAGGGTGTAATTCCGGCTCGGATTGCTATTATAAAAACGAACAGCTATTTTATAGGGTGCCTGATTATTAGAGATTTGCCGGAGAAGCAAACGACTGGATGCGAAATAAACTTGTGTTTCATTCCTCGAAATCGGTTTCCTTTGATAATCCTTATCGACGCCATCGACTCAGCCAAGCGAATGTTCTCTCGACCACCCAGCGGCGGGGTAAAACGTGGAAACCTCGCTGTCCTTTTTTCTTTCTCACAACTTCGAGCTGGCACTCGAATTGGGGCAAGACCCGGTTAGATAGGTCCGCACCGGAATAGGCATGATCGCCCCAGATTTTTTTGACGGTATGGAGGCTCGAAAATAAGTTCGTAATGACTTGACGAGCGGCTTTACCGTCAAATACATTGGCGGCGTGTACCCGAACGACGAGTACACAACCGATGGTATCGACAACGACAGGACGTTTTCTGCCCGTAATGAGTTTGCCCCCGTCAAATCCTGATTCTACAGACGATTCCGGGGTTCCTGTGACAGTTTGGCTATCAATGATCGCTCCCGTTGGATCTGGCTTTCGGTCTTTCTTTTGTCGTAACCGCTGATGAAGCACCGTATTGACTTTCTCTAGCAAGCGATTATCTGTCCACTTATTATAGTAGTAATTAACGAGCTTGTAGGGAGGGAAGTCTTTTGGTAGATACCGCCAAGAACAACCTGTGTTATTCAAATAAAAAATGGCATTTAGAGACTACCTTTGTTCTGTGGGGTTTCGCGAAGATCACTTTTTCGTGGGCGTCCGATGGTATAGAATTCTAATTCGTTGATGATGGGCTCAAGGATTTCCCATTCTTCGTCGGTGAGGTCACTCGGGTACCTGACAACAGATCGAATCTTGTCTTCAGTCCTAGAAAACTCCGGGATTACATCACATAAAACCAAAAATGTACATATTTTATGATTTAAAATCAATGTTTTATTTTCTAGGCAGCCTCTAAATATCATTGCTTGCAGTAGACTCCGAGATCGGATGGCTATTATCGAATCGAACTTGATAATATCGGGGCGGTCATAGAATTTGCATCCTTTGTGCCTTTGTGGTTCTAATTACCGCACTCTTAGAGGAAGCTTTCAGGATCGGGGTCGACCCGGAATGTAGCAGGTCTTAAGTTTCTTGCCGACGTGGTGGAATTGGTAGACACGCTATCTTGAGGGGGTAGTGGCGTAAGCCGTGCCGGTTCGACTCCGGCCGTCGGCACCAATCTATATAATTGTTGTAATAAGTATCCGCAGTAATCATGATCGGACGATGGGCACAAGAACTAAACGTTCAAAGTGGCTCTAGAATCAACAGGAGATTCTTAATGAATACAAAGCGTGTTTTAGCCACTAACGATCATGGCGGTCCGATAAAACTCTCGCCCTCGGACCAAGTACATGCCAATCACACGGGGAGAAACTTTAGGGTACAAAAGACACTTACCTTGAGATTGTGATAGAGTGACCGTATCTGTCACCCGAAGCGATGGATAGAGTATGAAAGGGGGGTGATATCCAATCCCAACTTGGCGCGGGGTGAGCATAGGATTTCTCAAGCATCCCTCGCATGGCATGTCTTACCCTTTCCCTATGAACGAATCTAAATACGTTCGGGATTTGATATCTCGAAAGGAGGTCGTGCCTTCGCCATTTACTCACGACGCGTTAATGCTACAACGAACGCCTTGGAAAGATATACCCAAAATACCGTCTTACGGAGTTGTACAGGGTCCATGCGCGAGAATCATGTTCAACACATCCGGATTCACCCCAAAGGATTACCTCGTAATATACACTTAAGTCCACACAAATACTTTGTATTTACATCAGGCGCCAAAATAAATCGGATTCATGTGGAGTTGATTATTGTGTAGGCTATGCGTCTTGGCCTGATTTACCCGGCCCATCATGAGCCTCAGAGGCTGTCTAGAAACCCCCTTGCAGCAGATGACTTGATAAAAATTGATTATATTTAAAGGTTTATCTGGATAGAGACTGTCTAGAAAGGTAGTCTCTCAGGAGGTGAGAGGTGGCGGGTTGAGTCATAATCCCAGATCAACCAATAACAAACGCATAGCGTATGAACAAGCTGTATTGAACTGTATAGTAATACAGTGATAGTTATGAGGGCTTGGGAGTAATGGGAAGTCAACAAGCCGTTATGTGTTGAACACGACACCTCGGATCCTTCAGGCCGCGCAAAAGAATTCAGGATTGGGCTAATTGCATGAAAATGGGTAATTGATTCGGTGGAAGGCTAGCTTGACAGCCAAACGCGAACTACTCTAAACTTCATCATTGCGCCCGCAATCAGTTAAGAATTACATTCCTGCAAGAGAGGTGAGGTCGAAGTGCTCGAAAACTATCTGCCCATCCTGATCTTTCTGATGGTCGGGTTCCTGGTAGGGGGGGGGATGCTTGCGGTGGGCTTCGTTCTCGGCGAGAACCGCCCGGATGTAGCTAAGAATGCCCCGTACGAATGTGGTTTCGAAGCCTTCGGGAGTGCGCGCATGAAATTCGATGTGCGCTATTACCTGGTAGCCATCCTCTTTATTGTCTTCGATCTTGAGATCGCCTTCCTCTTCCCCTGGGCCGTGGTGCTGGACCATGTGGGCGCGGTCGGCTTTGTCGCCATGCTAGTCTTCCTGGTGATTCTCGTCATCGGTTTCATCTACGAGTGGAAAAAAGGGGCCCTGGAGTGGGAATAAGGGTCCTGCACGTCTGCGTGCGTGCTTTTTAAAGAGCCTTAGGGGTCCTTGAAAAATCCCGTCTTTGGAATTTTTCAAGGTGTCCTTACTCGGCGAGGTCGGTCATGGGTATCGAAGGTATCCTCCAGCAGGGCGTGATCACCACTACGGCGGATAAGCTGATCAACTGGGCACGCACCGGCTCCCTATGGCCCATGACCTTCGGTCTGGCCTGTTGTGCCGTCGAGATGATGCAGGCCGGTGCCTCCCGCTATGATCTCGACCGCTTCGGCATCGTCTTCCGTCCCAGTCCCCGCCAGTCCGATGTGATGATCGTGGCCGGGACCCTGTGCAACAAGATGGCTCCGGCCCTGCGCAAGGTCTACGACCAGATGGCCGAGCCGCGTTGGGTCATCTCCATGGGCTCCTGCGCCAACGGCGGAGGCTACTATCACTATTCCTATTCCGTAGTCCGGGGTTGTGACCGTATCGTTCCGGTGGACATCTATATTCCCGGCTGCCCACCGACGGCGGAGGCTCTCCTGTACGGCATCCTTCAACTGCAAAATAAGATCCGCCGTACCAATACCATCGTCCGCTAAGTTGCCATTACTTATGCCACACCAGGAATCGAGAACCGGCGATGCTAGGCTGGACACGCTGGCGGATGCCCTCACCGAGCATTTCGGAGCAATGGACTGCGAGATATCGACCGCCCCGCAAGAGGTTACGCTGGTGGTTCCCCGCCAGGAGTTGCTCGCGGTCGCCAACCTATTGCGTGACCATGAGGATTTCCGCTTCGAGCAGCTCATCGATCTCTGCGGGGTGGACTACGCGGCCTACGGGGATTCGGAGTGGGCAACGGCGGAGGCCTCGAGCAGCGGCTTCGGCCGCGGTGTCGAACGTGGCTTCGAGCTCCCGGAAACGGATGATCCCGAACGCTTCGCCGCGGTCTACCATCTGCTCTCGGTGACCTACAACCGACGACTGCGGATGCGCGTGTTTGCCGGCGCGCCGCAACCCATGGTGGATTCGGTGACGGGGGTTTGGTCGTCGGCCGCCTGGTTCGAGCGCGAGGCCTTCGATCTGTTCGGTATCCTCTTCGAGGGTCATCCGGACCTACGGCGGATCCTCACTGATTACGGCTTCGTGGGCTATCCGTTCCGTAAGGACTTTCCCCTGGTCGGGCAGGTGGAGATGCGTTATGACCCCGAGCAGGCGCGGGTGGTCTATGAGCCCGTGAACATCGAGCCGCGCACCCTGGTGCCCCGCGTCATCCGTGCCGACGGCCGCTCGGCCGTACCACCGGATTCCGCCGATGCCTGAGATCCGCAACTACACCCTGAACTTCGGTCCGCAACACCCGGCGGCCCATGGGGTGCTGCGCCTAATACTGGAGCTGGACGGCGAGGTGATCGTGCGCGCCGACCCCCACATCGGGTTGCTGCACCGGGGCACTGAAAAGCTCGCCGAGTCCAAGCCTTTCAATCAGAGCATCGGCTACATGGACCGGCTCGATTACATGTCCATGATGTGTAACGAGCACGGCTATGTGCGCGCCATCGAGAAACTGCTGGGGATCGAGGTCCCCGAGCGCGCTCAGTGGATCCGAACCTTGTTCGACGAGATCACGCGCGTCCTGAACCACCTGCTCTGGTTGGGGTCCCATGGGCTTGATGTGGGTGCCATGACCATGTTTCTCTATTGCTTCCGCGAGCGTGAGGACCTTCTGGATTGCTACGAGGCGGTCTCCGGGGCACGCCTGCACTCCGGCTACTATCGCCCCGGCGGTGTCTACCGGGACCTGCCTGACCGAATGCCCCGCTATCCGGAAGTAGCGACCAAGTACCACAGCCAGGTGGACATGGAGCGCAAAAATGCCGCCCGCGACGGGTCGCTGCTCGACTTCATCGAGGATTTCACCGAGCGCTTCCCGACCTACATCGACGAGTACGAGACCCTGCTGACCGACAATCGGATCTGGAAGCAACGCACGGTCGGCATTGGCGTCGTCTCGCCCGAGCGTGCCCTACAGCTCGGCTTCACGGGCCCCATGCTCCGTGGCTCCGGCTTCGCCTGGGACCTGCGCAAGAAGCAGCCCTATGCCGCCTACGACCAGGTGGATTTCAATATCCCGGTGGGCTGCAACGGAGACTGCTACGACCGCTACCTGGTCCGGGTCGAAGAATTGCGTCAGTCCAACCGGATCATGAAGCAATGCGTGGACTGGCTGCGTGCCAATCCGGGCCCGGTGATGATCGACAACCATAAGATCGCGCCGCCCCCGCGTGCGGAGATGAAGGCCGACATGGAATCCCTGATCCACCACTTCAAGCTCTTTACCGAGGGCTACTGCCCACCTCCCGGAGAAGTCTATGCCGCGGTGGAGGCCCCGAAGGGCGAGTTCGGATGCTACATCCTCTCCGACGGCGCCAACAAACCCTATCGGCTCAAGATCCGGGCACCGGGATTCGTCCATCTCTCCGCCATGGACGAGATGGTCAGGGGACACATGCTGGCGGACGTAGTTGCCGTCATCGGCACTATGGACATCGTGTTCGGGGAGATCGATCGCTAATGAGCTTGAGAACGGAACCCCTCCGTGTCCTGTCCGGTCGTGACAAGGAAACCCTGTTCACCCCCGAGATCCGCACCGAGATCGACCGCTACTGCGCCAAGTATCCGACCGAGTGGAAGCAATCCGCGGTGATGTCGGCCCTGACCCTGGTGCAGGAATCCAACGGCGGCTGGTTGAGCCGGAAGTTCATGGACGACCTGGCCGCCTATCTGGATATGTCCCCGGTCGCGGTCTATGAAGTCGCCACCTTTTACGGCATGTATGACCTGGAGCCGACGGCCAAGAACAAGGTCTGTGTCTGCAATAGCATCTCCTGCCTGCTATCCGGCTCCGAGGAGCTCATCGCGCACCTGGAGAAAAAATACGGCGTCAAGCCCGGCCAGACCACGCCCGATAACCGCTTCACCTTCAAGGAAGTCGAGTGCCTGGGCGCCTGTCGGCACGCCCCCGCGGTGCTCATCGGCAAGACCTATCACGAAAATCTGTCCACCCAAGACCTGGACGAGCTGATCGCAGGCCTGGAGTGAGATCATGGCTTGGCCCCACAACAGCGTTTGTTTCCGTACCCGGCATCTGGATGCCCCGGCCTCTCTCGATACCTACCGCAGCATCGGCGGCTATGTCCAGTGGGAGAAAATTCTCAAGGAAGAGCCAGACCCCGGCAACATCATCGGGGATATCAAACGTTCGGCCCTGCGCGGACGCGGTGGCGCGGGGTTTCCTACCGGGCTCAAATGGAGCTTCATGTCCCGCAACGATCCGGGGCAGAAATACATCGTCTGCAACTCGGACGAAGGGGAGCCCGGTACCTGCAAAGACCGAGACATCCTACGTTACAACCCGCACCAGCTCATCGAAGGCATGGCGATTGCCGGCTACTGCATCGGCGCCACGATCGGTTACAACTACATTCGTGGCGAGTTCTACGAGCCCATCGCCTGCTTCGAGAAGGCCCTCGAAGAAACCTATGAGGCAGGCCTAATCGGCAAGGACATCCGGGGCTCCGGCATCGATTTCGACCTCTACACTCACCTGGGCGCCGGCGCCTACATCTGCGGCGAGGAGACGGCGCTACTCGAATCCATCGAGGGCAAGAAGGGCCAACCCCGACCCAAGCCGCCATTCCCGGCCCAAGCTGGACTCTATGGCAGACCCACCACCATCAACAACACCGAGTCCCTGGCCTCGGTCCCCCTCATCCTCGAAAAGGGCGGCCAGTGGTTCCTGGAGCAGGGGCGGCCCAATAACGGTGGCTCCAAGCTGTTCTCGGTAACCGGGCACGTCAACCGGCCCGACAACTTTGAAGTTCCCCTGGGCACCCCCTTCAAAAAGCTGCTGGAGATGGCTGGCGGCGTCAAGGATGGTAAGCTGCTCAAGGCGGTCATCCCCGGCGGCTCCTCGGTACCCGTGGTACCGGGGGGGACCATGCTGAAGACGGACATGGACTACGACGCCATCGCCAAGGCGGGCTCCATGCTCGGCTCCGGGGCCGTCATCGTGATCGCCGAGGGGACCTGCATGGTCAAGGTCCTGGCCAACCTATCCCATTTCTATGCCGTAGAATCCTGCGGCCAATGTACCCCCTGCCGGGAGGGGACCGGCTGGCTGTCCCGAGTGCTGCATCGCATCCTGCATGGACAAGGCCGACCCCAAGACCTGGACCTGCTCGACGGAGTAGCCGATCGCATCGGCGGGCGTACCATCTGTGCCCTGGGGGATGCTGCGGCCATGCCGGTCCAAAGCTTCCTCAAACATTATCGCCGCGAATTCGAATACATGATTGAGCATGGTAGGAGTCTGGATGAGACTGCCTGAGGTGGGCGGAGGTATCCGGTGACCCAGGCGCAAGCTCAAGGAGATGCGATTTACGATAAGGAGGGGCAGATCATGACCTCAGAAGTATTTATTATAATTACAAAAATTCTTGAGACACTACCGGAACAGCTAAAAGGTTGAGTGGTTGGTAACTATTCAGCTACTCAAATTGGGGCATTGGGGATTGCCCTTGGACCGTCAGGACGAGTGAGTTGAAACTATCGTCGGACTGTTTACGGCGGGTCGAAAGGTAGGAGCGGATGATGCCAAAGGTATCTCCGCCGATTTCGGAGCGGAAACAACCGGAGACTTTCTGCTTAAGTTTGGGCATTCTCAGGTCGCGTTCGGCCTGGTTGTTGTCGAAAGGAATGCGCAGGTCGGTTTCGTCGGCATGGGACACTGGCGCGGCGACGAGTGCGCCGCGAATCGCGTTGACATGTAGGGGCGATTCATGAATCGCCCCTACATGTTCGCTACACACCGGAAACAACGAAATCATAACACCACCCAGGTGTCTAACATTGGATACCGGTACTTTGTGTGTTTGAACAGGCAATGAGAAAGAGATGAGTATAAGAACTCTTCATCGAACTGTTGGCATGGTTTTTGCGCCGTTTTTCCTTCTTACGGCACTTACAGGTATCGCCCTGCTCTGGAGAAAGTCTGAGGTCTCGGTGCCGAGACAAAGAGCTTTCTGATCGGGCTTCGTAATTGGGAGATTGTAGCCAAATACGCTGGCGTCGTGCTGGCTGCAGGTTTGCTCTGTATGGCAGTGACAGGCCTGATCACGTGGGTGTGATCGCTGAGGGGAAAGCCATAGGGGGGTCGAACAATAGTCCGGTCCCCTAAGCCGTGCCGAATGATTCAGGATTGCTTTTAACCAGACAGCTTCTTTCGCGCGTTCCCACGCTTTAGCGTGGGAACGCAGTTGGGTCGCTCCAGCGGCCAGTGTTTCATGGTAAGCGTTTAGCCCCCCTTGCCTTGAGAGGCCGTACATGTCGCCGCGATCAGGCAGCGGTGGGCAGAGGAGGTGCCGGCAGACCTTTGCGCCGTTGGCGGACGACGTCGGCCAAGATAGGGCCAGGGCGAAGCAGAACGCTTGCGACAGGTCTCAATGACGCTGGCGAGTAACGCAAAGGCACGGGTGCCCTGGGGTGTGTGGGTACCCATACCGATGCGTCGCGCGATGATC
>Ga0056123_1000078_pt1 | contig 20002 bp, 32 predicted proteins | sample WorMetHEROISLAND_3_FD_71122 | JGI IMG/M metagenome (GOLD analysis project Ga0056123, IMG submission 71122) | Marine gutless worms symbiont microbial communities from Max Planck institute for Marine Microbiology, Germany - Olavius sp. 3 HERON ISLAND ...
AACATCACGATCACGGCGGAATTGATCACGCCGATTGCGATGGAGAAGGAGCTGCGCTTTGCCATCCGCGAAGGCGGCCGCACGGTGGGCGCCGGTGTGGTGAGCGAAGTGGTTGCATAGCCGGTTCCAAAGAGGAGTTAACCCGATGATTATGGATACAAAAATCCGAATTCGCCTGAAGGCATTTGACCATAAGCTGCTGGACCAATCGGCGACGGATATTGTTGATACTGCCAACAAAACCGGCGCCAAGGTCGTCGGGCCCATCCCCTTGCCGACGACCATCAATAAATATACAGTTTTACGTTCACCTCATGTGAATAAAAAATCGCGTGAACAGTTTGAGGTTCGTACCCATAAGCGGCTGCTGGATATTTTAGAGCCGACCCAGCAGACGGTGGATGGGTTAATGAAGCTTGACCTGTCACCCGGTGTGGACGTTGAGATCAAACTATAGGTTTCGCAAAATCGCCTCCCCTTATGGGGATTGCCCGATACCCATGGCATTTTAAGAGTAAGGATGGTGATCAAGATGAGCAAAGGTCTCATCGGTAAAAAATTAGGCATGACCAATCTCTACAGCCACAACGGTCGTCAGATACCGGTGACGGTGATCGAGGTGGGCCCCTGCGTGGTGGCCCAAATCAAAACCGTTGCCAAGGATGGCTATAATGCCCTACAATTGGCCTATGGGGCCAAGAGGCCCAAAAATACGGATCGCCCGATGCTGGGGCATCTGGTCGACAGCGGCCTAAAAGGAGCCGCCTTGATCGCCGAAGTGGCCGTGGACGATCCGGATCAGTACAAACCGGGCCAGAAGATCCCGGCCGATATTTTTACGGTGGGTGAGAAGGTCGATGTGAGCGGCACCACCAAGGGGCGGGGTTTTGCCGGGGTGATGAAACGCCATGGATTTGCCGGCGGGCGGAAAACCCACGGTAGTCACAGTCATCGGATTCCCGGTTCCGTGGGTTGCAGCGCTTGGCCGTCACGGATTATTAAAGGTAAAAAGATGCCCGGCCACTATGGCATGGCCAAGCAGTCGGTGCGGAACCTGGAAGTTGTGGAGATCCGGCCCGAAGAAAACCTGCTGATGGTAAAAGGAGCCGTTCCGGGGCCGGTTTCCGGTTTTGTAAAGGTCGCCAAGCTCAAATACTTAAAAGACCGGAAATAGACACTCGGTCCATTGTTTTTAACAGGCTGCCTTTGGTGCAGCCTTTTGCTCGAGGGACACCATGGCAGTTATAGATGTACTCAACACTCAAAAAGAGGCGGTTGCCGAAATTGACTTGGACGACGCTATTTTCGGTGTTGCGGTCCGGGGGGATATTTTGCATCAGGTGGTTCGGATGCAGAGGGCCCATCGACGTTCGGGGACGGCTTCGGTGAAGAACCGATCCGATGTTCGCGGGAGTACAGCGAAACTGTACCGTCAAAAGGGCACCGGTCGCGCCCGGCGGGGAAATATAAAATCGCCCCTGTTGCGGGGGGGGGGCGTTACCTTCGGGCCGCATTCCAAATCGTGGGGTCATAAAATGCCCAAAAAAGTACGCAAAACAGCCCTCAAGATGGCCTTGAGCGCCAAATTGGCAGACCAATCCATTGTGGTGTTGGACCAATTTGGATTGAAGCAGTCTAAAACCAGGGACTTTGCAGAGATAATGGGGGCATTGGAAGCACCGTCGGCATTGATTGTTACGGCCGAAGATGACACTACTTTGGATCTGGCATCGCGCAACGTGCCGGGGGTGAAGGTGTTGCGGGCTGAAGGGCTCAATGTCTACGACATTTTAAAGTATGAAAAACTGGTGTTACTGACGCCATCCGTTAAGGCGATCGAAGAGAGGTTTGCGTCATGAGCGCTTACGATATCATCAAACGGCCGATCATCACCGAAAAGACCACGACCCAGAAAGAGACTCACAATCAAGTGACTTTTGAAGTGGACCGGCGGGTCAACCGGGTGGAGGTTAAGCGAGCGGTAGAAGATCTGTTTAAAGTGCGCGTCGCCGCCGTCAGAACCATGCAGATCCAAGGTAAAGTAAAACGGCGGGGCCTGATTGTGGGTAAACGGCGCAACTGGAAAAAAGCCGTGGTGACCCTGATGCCGGGGGAACGGATCGAATTTTTCGAAGGGGCGTAAACCGAAAGCCTGTTTGCAACGGGTGATGTGGAGAGTACAAACTATGGCACTCAAAAAGGTAAAACCGACTTCCGCCGGGCGGCGATTTCAAACGTATCAAACCTACGATGAAATTACGATGACCGCGCCGGAAAAAAGCCTGCTGCGGCCGTTGCCGTTTAAAGGCGGCCGGAACAACCGGGGGCGCGTAACTGCCCGTCACCGTGGCGGCGGTCACAAACGGCACTACCGGGTGATTGATTTCAAGCGTGACAAGGCCGGCGTACCGGCCAAGGTCGCCACCATTGAATATGATCCCAACCGTTCCGCGCGGATCGCGCTGCTGCACTATCAAGACGGCGAAAAACGGTATATTTTAGCGCCCCGTAAATTAGCAGTGGGCGACACGGTGATGGCCGGACCCGATGCCGACATCAAACCGGGGAATACGTTGCCTTTGAGCAACATTCCCTTGGGAACCCATATTCATAATATTGAACTGAAACCGGGCAAAGGCGGCCAAATCGTTCGCAGCGCGGGAGGATACGCGCAGCTGATGGCCAAAGAGGGCCGTTATGCGTTGGTTAAATTGCCGTCGGGTGAAATGCGGCTGGTCCTGGCCAAGTGCAGCGCTTCTATTGGTCAGATCGGTAACGTGAACCACGAAAACCTCACTTTGGGTAAGGCGGGTCGCAAACGCTGGCTCGGACGGCGCCCCAAGGTTCGCGGTGTAGCCATGAATCCGGTGGATCATCCCATGGGTGGCGGTGAAGGTCGCAGCTCGGGGGGCCGGCATCCCTGTTCGCCTTGGGGAGTTCCGTCAAAAGGTTTTCGCACGCGCAAAAAGAAGGCGAGTGACCGGTTGATCGTCAAGCGCCGGACAAAATAGTTGCGGCTAAAGGAGTCTGACATCCTGGATGCCGCACGATGAGCAGGAGAGAGTATGCCAAGGTCGCTAAAAAAAGGGCCATTTGTTGACCCGAAACTGAAACAAAAAGTGTTGATGGCCCGGGAGAGCAACTCCAAACAGGTAATTAGAACCTGGTCGCGCCGGTCAACCATTATCCCTGAGATGGTGGGGATCACCTTTGCGGTGTACAACGGGCGCAAATTTATTCCCGTCTTTGTCACCGAAGATATGGTGGGCCATAAGCTGGGTGAATTCTCACCGACCCGGACCTATTACGGCCATGCGGCGGACCGCAAATCCAAGGCGCACTAGCCGCTTGAAAATGGAGAGGAGCAATGGCTGCGTTTGAAATAAAGGCAAGTGCCCGCTTTCAGCGGACCTCACCGCTGAAGGTGCGCAAAATTGTCGGCGCCGTGAAAAACAAGACGGTTGAGGATGGCTTGAACATGTTGCGATTTATGCCGCAAAAGGCGGCCCGCCTGGTCGAAAAGACTATGCGGTCGGCGGTTGCCAACGCGGAAAATAATTATGACTTGGATGTGGATGATCTGGTGGTTCGCAACATTACGGCGGATAAAGGGCCGATGTTGAAGCGGTTTCGGGCAAGGGCGCGTGGACGCGGCACCCGTATTCTAAAACGAACCGCGCATATTACGGTCATCTTGACCGATAAGTCCGTGCATAGATAAAAAGGAGAAGGCGTTTGGGTCAGAAAGTCAACCCCATCGGGCTACGGCTGGGGATTATCAAATCCTGGGAATCCCATTGGTACACGGATAAGAACTACGCGGAATTTATTCTTGAAGATCATGAAATTCGCAAATATTTAAAAAAGCGCCTGTATCACGCCGGTATTTCCCGTATTGAAATCGAGCGCTCAGCCCAGCGAATCCGCATTCGCATTTTCGCTGCCCGCCCAGGGATTGTTATCGGCAAAAAGGGCTCTGAAATTGCCCAGCTAAAGAGCGATATGGAAAAACGACTCTCCGGGCGGGATGTTGTTATTGATATTCAGGAGGTGCGAAAGCCCGAGCTCGACGCCCAACTGGTGGCGGAAAACGTCGCCGCCCAGATTGAAAAACGGGTCGCCTTTCGACGGGCCATGAAACGGGGCCTTCAGTCGGCCATGCGGTTTGGGGCCGAAGGCGCCAAGGTAATCTGCTCGGGTCGTTTGGGAGGTGCCGAGATGTCACGTACCGAGGTTTACAAAGAGGGCCGGGTGCCGTTGCACACTCTGAGGGCCGACATCGATTACGGCTTTGTGGAGGCCAATACGACCTCCGGCATGATTGGCGTTAAGGTATTTATTTTTAAAGGAGAAATCCTCGATACGGATAAAAAGCGCGCTACCATCTAAAGCGGGGTCAACCAAAATGCGCGACCCGGGAGAGAGAGTATGTTAAGCCCCAAAAAAGTGAAGTTTCGCAAACAGCAGCGCGGACGGATGCGCGGGAAAGCGTATCGGGGATCAACCTTAAACTTTGGCGATTTTGGTCTGCAGGCCACCGAGTGCGGTTACATCTCCGCCAAGCAGATTGAGGCGGCCCGTATCGCCATGACCCGCAAGGTGAAGCGGGGCGGAAAGATGTGGATTCGGATCTTTCCCGATAAAACCATCACCAAAAAACCGGCGGAAGTGCGAATGGGAAAGGGCAAAGGCGCCCCTGAAGCGTGGGTGGCGGTAGTCAGGCCGGGCCGCATTCTTTACGAAATGGAAGGAGTTGACCGGGACCTGGCTAAAGAAGCGTTGCGCTTGGCGGCTTACAAACTCTCCGTTAAAACCCGCTTTGTGGAAAGGGGTGAAAGCGCGTGAAGGCATCGGATATCAGGGAGATGAGGCTGGAGGAGCAGGCCCGCAAGCTAAACGATTTAAAGCAGGAGCTGTTTAATCTACGCTTTCAGCATGGGGCGGGGCAGTTGGAAAATCCCATGAAGATGAAAACCACCAGGCGGGATATCGCCCGGGTACTCACCATCATGCGGGCGGCGGAAAAGGAGCGGTACTAGCGATTGGGGCGGCTATCATCTTTTAATGTGGCACAAGCAAGAACGGATACCATGAAAACACGGGGAAAAAAGAGGGCGTTGAACGGCACCATCATCAAGGACAAAATGGATAAGTCGGTGGTGGTCCGGGTGGAACGGGTCGTCAGGCACCGCCTATATAAAAAGTATATTCGCCGCCGGGCAACCTTTGTGGCCCACGATGAAGAGAACACCTGCCGGGTGGGCGACAAAGTGCTCATCACCGAAACGCGGCCGCTGAGCCGGCATAAACGCTGGCGGGTCAGCAAGATCGTTCAAAAAGCAGTTTAAGCGGGAAGGATGGAAAAGGGGCAATCAACATCGTCTAGGATATGGCAATAGCAGGGGCTTTTTTATAAACGACCATGACTGCCGGCGGCCACAACAGGCGATGAAAAGTCCGTTTTTAAAGTCTTAAAGAGGCGAGACTTTTCATATAAACTAAGGACGCAAGCGATGATTCAGTCAGAAACCATATTGACCGTGGCCGACAATTCCGGCGCCAAGGAGGTCTACTGTATTAAAATCCTGGGTGGATCCCGCAGACGCTACGCCACCATTGGTGATATTGTTGTTGTTTCGGTGAAAGAGGCCCTGCCCAACGCCAAAGTGAAAAAAGGCGATGTCCTGAAGGCCGTTGTGGTGCGGACGAAAAAAGAGCTCCGGCGGCAGGATGGGTCCTACATTCGCTTCGACGATAATTCCGCCGTCTTGATCAACAATCAGAAAGAGCCCGTGGGAACCCGTATTTTTGGCCCTGTGGGACGTGAGTTGCGGGCCAAACGGTTTATGAAAATAATCTCCTTGGCGCCGGAAGTGCTGTAAGAGACGGGCGGAGACAAATGATGCAACGAAACAGAACACGTTTAAAAAAAGACGATAAGGTCAAAGTGCTTGCGGGCAAGGACCGGGGTAAAATCGGCAAGATTCTCAAGGTGGATCGTAAAAAAGAGCGGGTGTTGGTGGAGAATGTCAATGTCATCAAGCGCCATACCCGACCCAATGCCCAAAACCGGCAAGGTGGCATTGTCGAGTCGGAAGCGGCCATTCATTGGTCCAATGTAATCTTGCTGTGTGGCAAATGCCTTCAACCCACCCGGATTCAGGCGCGCTCTTTGGAGGACGATCAGAAGGTGCGTTTTTGCGGTAAATGTAACGAAATGATTGATGCGTAAACAGCGCACGTAGGAATCAAAATGGCACAATTGAAAAAAATATATGAGGATGAAACCGTTCCGGCCTTGCAAGACAGTTTTCAATACGCCAATCGCATGCAAACCCCCAAAATCGGGAAAATCGTTTTGAATATGGGCTTGGGCGAGGCCATCAATGACAACAAGATCATGGAAGAGGCCGTTCAGGGACTGGAGATCATTTCCGGCCAGAAACCGATCATCACCCGGGCCAAAAAGTCCATTGCCGCCTTTAAATTGCGCGAGGGCATGCCGGTGGGGTGTACGGTGACCCTGCGCCGGGAGCGCATGTACGATTTTTACAGCAAGCTGGTCAATATCGCCCTGCCGAGAGTCCGCGACTTTCGCGGCGTCTCTCCCAAAGGATTTGACGGCCGGGGAAACTATACCCTGGGGATCAAAGAGCAGATCATCTTTCCCGAAATTGACTATGATAAAGTCAACCGGATCAAAGGGTTGAACGTCACCATCGTGACCAGTGCTAAAACCGATAAAGAAGGCTTTACGTTGCTCCAACTGATGAGGATGCCGTTTCGGAATTAGGATTTTTTATGAAAGCGCTCAGCGATCCATGCATTAAAATGACTTTTATATTTTACAGTGGCCGCTTGCGGGCATGGCCGTTATTAAAATCGGGTCCCGTAAAGGCGCCTGAGACCATGGAGGCAACTTTTGGCGAAAAAATCACTTAGAGCGAAAGCCGCACGGAAACCCAAGTTTAAAGTACGCGGCTATAACCGTTGCCCGATTTGCGGGCGGCCACGGGCCTTTTTACGCAAATTCGGTATGTGCCGCATCTGTTTTCGGGGTATGGCGTCCCAAGGCAAGTTGCCCGGCGTGATCAAATCGAGCTGGTAGACGGTATTTAAAACCATTGCAGTCAATTTTATTTAGATAGATTTACGGAGAGGATTATGCCAGTCAGCGACCCTATTTCCGATATGCTGACCCGAATTCGAAACGGCGGCAAGGCCAAGTTTGAAAGTGTGGATATCCCCGGATCGCGCCTCAAGGTGGAAATCGCCAAGACCTTGAAAGAGGAAGGGTATATTAAAAACTACAAATTCGTGGAAGATGACAAACAGGGCACGCTGCGGGTTTACCTAAAATATGTGGACGGTAAAACCCATGCGATTTACGGCCTCAAGCGCATCAGCAAACCGAGTCGACGTGTTTATGTGAACGCCAGAGAAAACATGCCGGTTCTAAACGGATTGGGGATCGCGGTTTTATCAACGTCCAAAGGGATTATGACGGACAAGCAGGCCCGTCAGGAAAATGTCGGTGGTGAGGTACTCTGTAATATTTGGTAGACTTTGCAACAAAAGACCGGCGGTAATTTATGGCCGGCAAAGGATGAAATTATGTCCCGTATAGGTAAATTGCCGATTCCGATTCCCGGTGGCGCCAAGGTGACGCTAAAAGATCGAACCATACGTGTGGAAGGACCCAAGGGTACGTTGACCCGTGATTTACACCCCAAAGTGCAGCTTGAAGTCAAAGATGACGCCATTCATGTAACTGTTGCCAAAGATAAGGATCGTGCAGCCCAAGGATTGGTGAGAAGCCTGGTCAACAATATGGTCGTAGGCGTCACCGCTGGTTTTGAACGTGTCCTGGAAGTGAATGGGATTGGATACCGGGCATCGGTCAGCGGCTCAACGCTGAACCTGAACCTGGGTTTTTCTCATCCGGTGGATTTTCCGCTCCCCAAGGGGGTCGAGGCGGATGTGGATAAGAATAACGCCATTCGATTGAAGAGCTTTGACAAGGAATTATTGGGCCAAACTGCCGCGTCGATTCGTAGCCTACGGCCTCCCGAACCCTATAAGGGAAAGGGGATTAAGTATTCCGACGAACGGATTCAGCGCAAAGCCGGTAAGACCGGCGCCGCCGTCTAAGAAACCATTTGGGAATAATGGTGGTTATGCGCGCTGTTTAATTTTGGGTGAGATTGATAATATTTGTCGCGACCGGCATTGCCAGGTGGCCGCGACGGTTTAAAGCAGGTGGATAAAATGGGTAACATGAATCCAAGAACACTTTCACGCTTGAAACGGAAAAAAAGAATTCGCAAAAAAATTAGCGGGACGCTGGAAAAACCGCGGTTGTCCGTGTTTCGCAGCACGAAACACATCTATGCCCAGATCATTGACGATACGGCTGGGCAAACCCTGACCTCCGCCTCCACGCTGGATGCGGATATTAAAGCCAACATCGAGGCCAAAGGAAAGGTGGGCGTCGCCCAGCTGGTGGGTAAGTTAGTGGCCGAGCGCGCCCTGGAAAAAGGGATTCGGCGGGTGGTGTTTGATCGTAATGGCTTTCTTTACCATGGCCGCATTAAAGCCATTTCCGATGGTGCCCGCGAAGCCGGTTTGGGTTTTTAATAGGGCGGGGTTTTAAAAGAGACATGCAAGAGTGACGGCACAGTAAAAAGTTCAAGTTCATGGTGCCGCGAATTTCGTTTGATGAGGCGTACAAATGGTATACCGCGGTCATAACGAAATGAAGCGCAACGCAGAAATTGAGCTTTTTAAGAGGCCCTGAGAGAAGGGAGGCAAGCCTTTGCGTAAGCAGTACAAGCAAGAAGCGGATGAAAATCTGCTGATTGACAAAGTTGTCCACATTAACCGGGTGGCCAAAGTGGTCAAAGGTGGGCGGCGCTTTAGTTTCAGCGCGATTGTGGTTGTTGGTGACGGTGACGGAACCGTTGGCGTCGGTTTGGGAAAAGCGGGTGAAGTTCCCGAAGCCATTCGAAAAGGGATGGAAAAAGCCAAAAAAAGCATGGTGCGGGTTCCGTTGCAGGAAGGTACGATTCCTCATACGATTATCGGAAAATTCGGTGCAGGTAGCGTCTTCTTGAAACCGGCCTCAGAAGGTACCGGCCTGATCGCCGGCGGTGCGGTGCGGGCCGTTTTAGAAACGGCCGGAGTACAGAATATTTTGACCAAATGTATGGGTTCACACAATCCCCATAACGTGGTCAAGGCTACCATGGATGGCTTAATGCGGTTGCAAAGCCCCGAAAAAGTCGCGGCGCGGAGGGGAATAGCCGTGGGTGATTTGGCCTAGGATGGAAGGATGTAAAACCATGCCGGATAAAATAAAAGTGACACTGGTAAAGAGCATGATCGGTAGGCCTGAAAAACATCGCCGGGTTTTAAAAGGGATGGGGTTGACCAAGCGCCAACGCACCGTTTGGTTGGTGGACACCCCGGAAACGCGTGGAATGATCAACAAGGTAACTCATCTGGTCAAGGTGGAGGAGTCATAAGATGAAACTCAATGAATTGCGTCCGGCAATAGGTTCACGTCGTACCCGGAAAAGAGTGGGCCGGGGCAATGCGTCGGGTCACGGAACCACCGCAGGCCGGGGTACCAAAGGACATAACAGTCGTTCCGGCGGAGGCGTGCGGCCCGGTTTTGAGGGCGGTCAGATGCCGATTCATCGCCGTCTGCCCAAGCGGGGCTTTACAAATATTTTTAAAAAACGGATCGCCATCATCAATGTGGGCGATCTGGCCCGTTTTGAAAAAGAGACCGTGGTGGATGAGGCACTGTTGGAAGCAACCGGCCTGGTGAAAGGCCGCCGCGACGGAATCAAACTGTTGGGGCAAGGCGAACTGGAATATCCTGTCACGGTTCGGGTCAACGCTGTTAGTGACGGAGCCAGAAAAAAAATTGAAGCCGTTGGTGGCATGGTTGAAATGGTCTAAATACAGATAGGCGATTATATGATCGGCAGTGGTTTTCAAAATCTGTTAAAAATTCCCGAGCTCAAAAAGCGGATATTAATCACCTTGGGGCTTTTGGCGGTCTATCGTGTCGGTGTGGCGGTCCCGGTTCCCGGGATTGACAGTGCGGCTCTGGCGGATATGTTTGCGCGCGCCCAAGGGACCATTCTGGGTGTTTTTAATATGTTTTCCGGTGGGGCGCTGGAGCGGTTGTCGGTTTTTGCCCTGGGAATCATGCCGTATATTAGCGCCTCGATTATTTTACAGCTACTGACGGTGGTGGTGCCGCATCTGGAGCAGTTGAAAAAAGAGGGTGAACAGGGACGCAAAAAAATCACCCAGTACACCCGCTATGGTACCGTGGTACTGAGTCTGATTCAGGGCTTTGGTATAGCTGTAGGGCTGGAAAAAATGGGCGTTGTGTTAATTCCCGGGTGGCCTTTCCGGCTGATGACGGTGATCACCCTAACCGCCGGAACCGCCTTTATCATGTGGCTGGGGGAACAGATTACCGAACGCGGCATCGGTAACGGCATCTCCTTGATCATTTTTGCCGGTATTGTGGTGCGTCTACCCGGCGCCATCGCCAATACCTTCCGGTTGCTCTCCACCGGTGAAATGAATATCTTTGCCGTGCTGCTGCTCGTCGGCTTAATGCTGGCGGTCATTGGCTTTATTATTTTTGTGGAGCAGGGACAGCGACGGATCCAGGTCCAATATGCCAAACGGATGGTGGGACGCAGGATGTATGGCGGGCAAAGTACCCATTTGCCCCTTAAGATCAATACCTCCGGTGTGATTCCGCCCATTTTTGCTTCATCAATCATTCTTTTTCCGGCCACCCTGGTGAGCTTTATTGATTTACCCTGGATGCAGAATGTGGCCGATGCGTTGACACCCGGCAATTGGGCGTATGAGTTGCTGTTTGTCGGGTTTATCTTCTTTTTCTGCTATTTTTATACGGCGGTCACTTTTAACCCGGTGGACGTGGCTGATAATATGAAAAAAAACGGGGGCTTTATCCCCGGAATTCGTCCGGGCAAACGGACCGCCGACTATATCGACCGTGTTTTGACGCGGATCACGTTGGGGGGCGCCGTTTATGTGGCAGCGGTGTGCGTACTGCCGTCGATTCTGATTGCCCGGTTTAATGTCCCCTTCTATTTTGGCGGGACTGCGCTGTTGATTGTTGTGGGGGTGGCCATCGATACCATTGCTCAGATCGAATCCCACATGCTGGCGCGCCATTATGAAGGCTTTCTGAAACAAGGCAGTGTAAAGGGGCGGCGCTAGATGCCGTCAAACGCAAAAGAGGATTAGACCTAAATGCCCAAAGAAGAAGCCATAAAAGTCGAAGGTGTTGTGCTGGAAACACTACCCAACGCCATGTTCAAGGTGGAGCTGGAAAACAAACACCGGGTCTTGGCGCATATATCGGGAAAAATGCGGATGCATTTTATCAAAATATTGCCTGGGGATACGGTGACCGTTGAACTGTCGCCCTACGATTTGACCCGGGGACGGATTACCTATCGGTCGAAATAAAAAGCGGCAAAGCGCTACAGGCCTCCGATAAGGAGTTTACAATGAAAGTCAGGGCATCGGTTAAAAAAATGTGTGACAAATGCAAAGTCATCCGCCGCAGGGGTGTTGTGCGGGTGATTTGTGAAAACAAACGGCATAAACAGCGGCAAGGTTAAGAAGGGGGAGTTTTGGCCAGAATTGCAGGCGTAGATCTACCACGAAAAAAACGGCTGGTTGTCGGATTAACCTATATTTACGGGATCGGCCGAACCACGTCTGAAAACATCCTGAATAGAGTGGGGCTGGATCATAGTCTGAGCACCGATGATTTAACAGATAGCGATATCAACAGTATCCGCCAGGTGATTGACTCGGAACTCAAGGTGGAGGGTGAGTTGCGTTCCGAAGTCTCCATGAATATCAAGCGGTTGATGGATTTGGGGTGTTATCGCGGTTTGCGGCATCGCCGATCGCTTCCCGTAAGGGGGCAACGAACCAGCACAAACGCCAGAACCCGAAAAGGGCCTAGACGTTCGGCGGTGAAAAAGAAAAAATAGACATTAAAACGGAAAAATAACTAGGAATACCCATGGTCAAGCGTGTCCGTACAAAAAAGAAAGAAAAGAAAAATATCTCAACCGGGGTGGTGCATATTCAATCAACGTTTAATAACACCATCGTCACTATTACCGATATGGCGGGCAATACCATTTCCTGGGCGACGGCCGGTGGTCAAGGCTTTAAAGGCTCACGGAAAAGCACACCCTTTGCCGCGCAGTTGGCGGCCAAGGATGCCGCCAAGAAAGCAATGGAACATGGTATGAAAAATGTGGAAGTTTATGTCAAAGGCCCCGGTTCCGGCCGGGAATCGGCCTTGCGGGCATTACATGCAGCCGGATTTACCATCCTGATGATTAAAGATGTCACACCGGTTCCCCACAACGGCTGCCGACCACCCAAACGCAGAAGGGTCTGAGAGGCGCTTCATCAACGGCCGCAGCAAATTCATTGCCGACGGCAAAAGCTAGTTTCGCGGATCGGGTAGTAACAGGCTACCGAAGCCGCATATAAGGAGAAATCATTTGGCGCGATATACGGGCTCAGTTTGTAGGCTTTGCAGACGTGAAAATTTAAAACTGTTTCTAAAAGGAGACCGCTGTTATTCGGATAAGTGCGCCTATGACCGTAGGGCGTATCCGCCGGGTCAGCATGGACAACGGCGCGGACGAAAAATTTCCGATTACGGAATCCAGTTGCGTGAAAAGCAGAAGATCAAGCGGATGTACGGCTTGGCCGAAGATCAGTTCAGGCTCTTTTTTAAACGGGCTGACCAACAAAAGGGGGTCACGGGCACCAACTTACTGGTGATGCTGGAGCGGCGTCTTGACAATGTGGTCTACCGCCTCGGTTTTACCAACTCCCGCACTCAGGGACGACACTTTGTTCGTCATGGCCACTTTTTAGTGAACGGTCGTAAGGTCAATATCCCCTCCTACCAGGTAAAGGTGGGGGATATTGTAGAACCCAAGGAAAAAAGCCGTAAGGTGCAGGCTATCAATGATGCAATGGATGCCGTTGTCCGCCGGGGGGTTCCACAATGGTTGGAGCTGGATAAAGAGGCCTTTAAAGGGTCCGTTAAAAGTTTTCCGGCGCGTGAGGATTTAACAATGCCGATGCAAGAGCAACTGATCGTCGAGCTCTATTCCAAGTAGCGGAGTCGAACGTTTTTCTATTTCAAAAGGCATTGTATGTAAGGTTCGTATGACCAGGTCGAGATGGCTTTCCTAACGATCTTGTGATTGGAGATATTATATGTCATCAAATAAGCTTATGGTTATGAATTGGCAGCAGATGATTTCGCCTAAAGGGGTGACAGTGGATGCCAGTACCGAAACCTACGGCAAGTTCATTTGTGAGCCGTTGGAGCGCGGTTTTGGTATTACCATCGGCAACTCGCTTCGCAGGGTGATTCTGTCGTCACTTTACGGTGCCGCCATTATTTCGGTGAAATTTGACGACGTCATGCATGAATTCACAACCATTGATGGCGTTTTGGAAGATGTTTCCGAACTGATCCTTAATTTAAAATCGGTGCGTTTAAAACTTGATGACACCGATCAGCATATGTTGCGTATTGACGCCAAAGGTGAAGGGATTATCACAGCGGCGGATATCCAGAGCCCGGGCGGCCATTGCGAGGTTTTGAATCCGGATCAACATATCGCCACATTGGATAAAACCGGCAACTTGAGTGTGGAGATAGCGGCTGCCGTTGGAAAAGGGTATTCCTTGGCGGAAAACAATAAAGATCCTGAGGCGCCGGAGGGGACCATTCCCATTGACGCGATTTTTTCACCCATTAAACGGGTGGTCTATTCGGTGGGTCAGGCACGTATCGGCCAAATCACAGACTACGATAAATTGACCTTGGAAGTGTGGACCGACGGCAGCATTACCCCTGAAAATGCCATTGCCTATGCGGCTAAAATTATCAAAGAGCAGATATCGCTGTTTATCAACTTTGATGAAGGCGCGATTCCGGAACCGAGGCAAAAAAGCAACGGTGAAGAAGCACCTCGCTTTAATGAGAACCTTTACCGTGCGGTCGATGAGTTGGAGCTCTCTGTAAGGAGCGCCAACTGTTTGAAAAACGCCAATATTCACAAAATTTTTCAATTGGTCGGCAAGTCCGACACGGAAATGTTGAAAACGAAAAATTTTGGTCGTAAATCCCTAAATGAAATTAAGGCGGTTCTCACGGAAATGGGTTTGTCCTTGGGGATGGATCTGGACGGGTTTGTCCCGCCGGAAGATGAAGACGCCGAGCAAGGGGAGTAGATAAAACCATGAGACATCGCAAACAGGGCCGAAAACTCAATCGAACCGGCAGCCATCGGGATGCCATGTTTCGAAATATGGTGACCAGCCTGTTTAAGTACGAACGTATTAAAACGACCGATGCCAAAGCCAAGGAACTGCGTATTTGGGCCGATAATATGGTGACGTTGGCCAAAAAAGGGGATCTTCATGCCCGGCGCCAGGCGTTGGCCATTATCCGTGAGAAAGCGGTGGTGCATAAGCTCTTTGAAGAGACGGTTAAACGCTATGCTGATGTCTCCGGAGGCTACACGCGTGTGGTGAAACTGGGCTGCCGGCCGGGTGACGCGGCGAAAATGGCTCTGGTTGAATTGGTGGATCCCGCTGCAAGAACGGAAAAACGTGCAAAACCGAAAAAGGCTCAGTCGATTGCAGCACCGGTGACAAAGGATGAGGAAGCCAAGAAAGAAGCTGTGGAGACCACTGCAGTTGCTGAACAAGAGGCGCCTGTGGAAGCGACCCCGGAAGAGACAGCCGAAGTAGAGGAGCTTACGGCGAGTACTGACACAACAGTAGAGGCGGTTGAGGCCGAAGAGGGTGAAGCTAAAACGGATCTGGCCGAATCGGCTCCCGAACCTGCCGAGCAGGAAGCGCAAGCGACTAAGGATGATGCAGACAACGCTCCAAAGAATGGCGAGTAAGTAATCATCCCATTTGAGCCTGTTTTTAAATGCGAAGCCCTGTAACGGAATCTGTTACAGGGTTTTTTGCTTTGATGCGGATAAAATCGACTCCAAATCGTTTTGCGGCAAACTGATTTTAAGGAACATTGTTTGATCGATGCTGAATGATTTAAAGCAAGGCGCCGGCGCCAATATCCCCTTGGCCATGAGCGCCATTGTCTACGGCGGTGTGTTGGGCGTCTTAAGCGCCCAACAGCAGGTGAGCTGGGCCGAAATGATGGCGATGAACCTCTTTATGTTTGCCGGATCGGCCCAATTTGTGGCGGTGGAAATGTGGCAGGCGCCACTGCCGGTATGGCAGATTGTATTCGCCGTTTTCGTGATCAATTTGCGGTATTTATTCATCGGCGCCTCACTGCAACCCGTTTTTCAATCTACCCGCTTGGCAGGTAAAGTTGCCATGATGCATCTGGTGGCCGATGAAAATTGGGCGGTGACAATTAGTGAGCATCGCAAAAGAGGGGTGACCCCTTTTTTTCTGCTGGGCGGCGGTCTGCTATTGTTGTATGCCTGGAGCGCGGGAACGCTCAGCGGCAATTTATTGGGCGAGTTTATTGCCCATCCGGAAAAGTATGCCCTCGATTTTGCCTTTGTGGCGGTTTTTGCCGCTTTGGCCCTCAGTTTATGGCGGGGTAAAGAGGATCTTATCCCCTGGCTGGTAGCGGCAGGGCTGGCCATTGTGGCCGAATGGCTGCTACCCGGAAAGTGGTATGTGGTTGTGGGCGGTGTGGGCGGGTCTCTGACGGCGGCGCTGACTTATAAAAGGTAGGCAGAATGGAACGCGATCTGTTTATAACGGGAAGTCTCCGGACCATTTTCTTGATCTCCGCTGTGACCTACGGGTTTCGGCTGGGCGGGCTTCTGTTGGCCGACTGGATGCCTCAAACAGGTCCTTTGCGACGTTTTATGGACGCGCTACCCGGGGCCATCCTTCTCTCTTTGGTGGCGCCTCAGGCGGTTCATGCCGGTATCCCCGGTTTGATCGGCCTGGCCGCCTGTTTGGGCGCCTTTTGGGGTACCCGCAGTTTGCTCTTTACGATGTTTGCCGGTGTGGGCGCGGTGTGGCTGATCCGTACCATGGGTCCGGGATGAGGATGCGAAAAAATGACTGAATTCAACCGGGCCGTACCATAGCCGAGAAAAATGAAGAACAGGCTTGATCCCATTTCCATAATGTCTTAATTTAATTAGTATTGGGTGATTGTTTGCCGCGTAGCGGCTTCGTCCAACAATTTGTTTGGCTTGATTGTGATCCAAAAGGCGTCTTCGCCGATACCATGAAAATGTCACAAAACAGGCATGATTTTGACCATCGACTATTTTTCGACGCACAGGTTACCCGAACGTATTGATTGTATAGTGTTGTTCCTCTTGTTGCTTTGCAACCCAGGCAACCCGTTGCCTGGGCCACCCACCCCGAAGCTTTGTCAGTGGCACCCGGCCATCAACCGGGCATCGGGTCAGGTCTGAATTTTGGCTTGCCCTCTGCCTTCATCTTTTATAATACTGTTATCCGGAAAACTGATTTTATATAGAGTAACCAGGAGAACGGTTCAAGGCTATTTTTGCAGATATACGGGTTAATATCAGGATAAATGGAATTTCTTTCTGGATATATACCCCAATATCACAGAAATTTTACATCTATTAATACTGTTATTTTTGCCACGCTGAAGGTTTTTTGATGTTTGAGTCCGGTATTGGGTCAGGTAGCTGTGAATTAGCGAGTACACCTTGCCGTATTCGCTTGTTAAAATCGGCGTACTTCATTAATTCTCTTGATGGATGTGTATTGCTTGGGGTGATAAGGCCTATAGTTTTATTGTGCTGTGTCTTTACCAATTTTAAAGCTTCAGCTAAGTCGCTATCATTTGATACAACGACAGCGCAGTCGTATAAATTTAGCCACGCATCATTCAATAAATGCAAAGCGAGGTTTACATCAGAACCTTTTTCCTCTGTTTTAATAACTTTTGCGAACTTTATTGGTTTTCCAAAAAGGTTTTTATTTATTGGATACGCTAATGGCTTAAAAACATTGTGGCTGAGAAATTCACCATAGTGTATTGATATCTCAGGGATATGTTTTTTGAGTGCCCTAAGAAATGTTTTTTGACGAATTGGTTGATGGGGGTCTATTTTGCCTGTTACGATAGCAGTGAAATATTTTATCGATATTATTTGGTTTTTTGTATTTAACAGGTGGGTAAATAACTTTTTGAAATCAGCCCATTTATATTGCGTGCCCTTCACCGCACCATAATAGAAATTGAAGCCATCAATATATATGTAAGTTCTCATAAATATAAGACATAAAAAAGCAGGGGCCACCGAAATGGCCCCGCGCCCAGGGTCGAAACCGCTGGGGTAGTTTGTTTGTACGACTTACAATAGATAGATCAACAATATATGTCAAGAAAAATAACAACAGAAAAATAACAACAAATCGCTCAACGGGACGCGCAACAGCGGCGGCTTTTCTGAATGGGCACCTGTTAGCGCAAGCGTTAGACAGCCTGTTCAAATCACTTTAACGAAATGATTTTCATTGACCTTATCCGAGAACTTGAGAACAGCGTAACAAAGGCCGTTGATGAACTCTTCAACGCTGCGTGGGAGAAACAGACCCACCCTCAAGATATGCTTCTCGCTGATCAACATGGGTTCTATAGCGAGACACCTGCATGTCCCCGGAGGCCTTATGTCATTGGGCCAGACGAAATTGGCTTCGGGGAAAGAACCTTCTATGAGTTCATCGACTGGTACCGGCAGTCACACCTGCGAGGCAAAGCTGACTTTGAAAAGAAGGTCGCAGAAGACGAGGAAGCACGAAAGCAAGAGGAACTGACCGTCCAACTTGAGCAGAGCATCTATCTCCGCTTTTGGGAAGCAGACTCGCTCCTGAAGCAATATTGCCAGTTAAGCGCTCTTGCTTCTGGCGAACCGTATAACTGGAAACTTAAGATCCCAGTTCATTCTCGCGAGGGTAGTAAATGTAGTGTGATTAGAAAGAAGATTCGCGACCGGGTGAAAGATATTTGCCCTGCCTTCTACGCACTGGTGAAAAGCAACTACATCTCACAAGTAAGAAATGCGATTGCTCACTCTCAGTTTTACATCGATAAACGAAGCATCTACTTTTTGAATTACAGCGACAATACGGCGGCACATGCGAAACTAAAAGGAATGTCTTTTGATGAATGGTATCGAACCTTTCATAAAACTTTGCTTTTGCACAACGCGACAATCGGTACCTTTAAAAAATACCGTAAGCGCTATAGAGAGCTTACTCTAACAAACGGCAACCGAATAAATATCCGGATTATCTCGACGGACGGTTCAGAGTCGTTCTCCGATCTCGGTGTTCGACGTGACCGAGACGAATGGATATGGCATAAGAACCTCCGTGAAGAAGACCTTAGCTAATGAACTGGCTGTCATATTGTTCCAGGAACTCATAAAACCGCCGAAATTCCTTCTCAATGTGAAGGAAATGTTGGAGATCTTCAGCTTCTTCCTGATGGTTTTGATCGGACTTGAACTCCTCGAAAGCATAAAGGCTTACCTTACAGAGGACAGAGTGCATGCCGAGGTTGTCTTTCTGGTAGCAATTGTTGCTATCTCCAGAACCCATTGAAATTATGGTGATTCATGGTTTTATGGAAAAATAAGGAAGGCCTTATGGTAATTCGAGCCTTCGTTCACCTGGTAAAAGTAGGGCGGCCTGCCTGCAGCAGGCAGGCAACCCTTTGCCGCCGGACAAAGCGTCAGCGCTTGCAGGTTGCAAACCCCGACTGTCGGCATGGGGATGCCGACCTACGAAAAGCTGAGACATCCGGTAGGGCGGCAACCCTTTGCCGCCAAACAAGGCGTCAGCGCTTGCAGGTTGCAACCCCCGTCTGTCGGCATGGGGATGCCGACCGACAAAAAGCGCCGTATTGTCAGCATAGGGATGCCGACCTATATTGCGGTATGAGTGAACAGTTGGCACTTTATGTCAAATCCACACAAAACGTCGAGGAAGCAAGAATATGCACAGCCCCTGGTATAGAACCAAGCAAATAGCCGATAGTCGGGCGCCGGGGGGTTTTCTCCCCCGGCCCCCACATCGCCCGGCATGCAGGTCCGCACCGGGCGGTATCCAAAAGGCCAGGCCATGCCAAGACTAACCGATTCGGAGAAACAGGAGATCATCCGCTTTATTGAGGCGGAAAAGCCGCTGCCGGACAAATACCGCTTTTTGCTGTTCGAGGAGAAGCGGGAGGTGGAGCTGGTCTGGAACGGCAAGACGAGCGAGGTGTGCAACATCGTGCTGCCGTTTCAGGTGATTGAGCAGGTGGATGAACCGCGGGCGGAGAAGCCGTCGGACACCCCCATGCAGAGGAGCCTGTTTGACACGGATGAGCGGGGGCGGCAGCTCAAAGGGTGGACCAACAAACTGATCTGGGGCGACAACAAGCTGGTTCTCTCCAGCCTGAAAAACGGCCCGCTGCGGGAGGAGATTGAAAAACAGGGCGGGCTGAAGCTGATCTACATCGATCCGCCCTTTGACGTGGGGGCCGATTTTTCCATGGATATTCAGATCGGCGGCGACACCTTCACCAAAAAGCCCAATATCCTGGAAGAGATCGCCTACCGCGACACATGGGGTAAGGGCGCCGATTCGTTTATCAGCATGATCTACGAGCGGCTGGTGCTGATGCGCGATCTGCTGGCCGAGGACGGGAGTATCTATGTGCATTGTGATTGGCGGGTGAATAGTTTTATTCGTTTAGCATTGGATGAGGTGTTTGGTGGCAATTTATTGCGGAACGAGCTAGTGTCATGTCATGCTTCTAATGTTGGATAAAGCCGTTTCAGTTTGACTCTGGCATCATCGGTCGTAAACTGCCAGTTAACTTGTGCATGTATCCCGTTTCTTGCTGACTCCCACG
>Ga0056123_1000079_pt1 | contig 19917 bp, 17 predicted proteins | sample WorMetHEROISLAND_3_FD_71122 | JGI IMG/M metagenome (GOLD analysis project Ga0056123, IMG submission 71122) | Marine gutless worms symbiont microbial communities from Max Planck institute for Marine Microbiology, Germany - Olavius sp. 3 HERON ISLAND ...
ATTAATCAACCTAAGACCCAAATAGCACATTCTTCCTGATTAATCAATATGTTATATAGTTTTCGGGCGGATATTGCGCCAATCAATTCATCCCTTTTTATCCGTTTTGAAATTGGCTCATTTGATCAAATATTTTTTACGAGCAGTATCCAAATGAAACAGCGGAATTTGATCCAGGGCAATTGCAGGGAGTGGACAACGGATTATATTTAAACCGGACCTGAAGAATATGAATGAGTGGCAATTAACTATCCAAATTTTAAAGGTACCAAATGCATATACCCGTCAATAACATCATCCGGCCCCGCCATAACGAACTGGTTAAAGATGTCGAAGAACGCAGCCACGTTCCCCTCGGCCGTTGCTATCACTGCCAGTCATGTACCAACGGTTGTCCGTTTTACAAGGCCATGGACGTCTTCCCCAACCAGATTATCCGCATGGTCCAATTGGGAATGGAGCAGGAGGTATTGCACACCAATACGATCTGGACCTGTGTGGGGTGCAACACCTGCTCTTCCGTTTGCCCCATGGCCATTGATATGGCGTCGATTATGGATGCGTTGCGGCAAATGGCCCTGGAACAGAAGATTTTACCCGGCGAGCCGGATGTGCTGGCCTTTCACCAGGCGGTGTTGGCGTCGGTGGAGCGTTACGGCCGGTCGCACAAATTGGAAATTATGATGCGCTTCAAATTACAAAAGCGGGACTTTTTTAGTGACTTTAATGTGGGGCTCAAAATGCTGCGCAAAAAGAAATTGGATGTAACCCCATCGAAAGTGGGTGATATCGATGCCATCCGCAACATATTCCGCGAAAGCCGACGGGAGTGGCCCCATGGGTAAAAAAATAGATGCACGCCTGGCCTATTTCCCCGGCTGCTCTCTGGCCACCAGCGCGAAGGAAAACAATCAATCCCTGATGGATAGCTGCCGCCGCTTGGGTTACGAGCTAAAAACTTTGGAAGATTGGAACTGCTGCGGCAGTTCATCGGCCCACAGCATCAACCAGGCTGTGGCCTGGCGGCTGCCGGCGCGCAATTTAGCCTTGGTGCCGGAAGGGATGTCGTTATTGGCGGCGTGCCCCAGTTGCATGTTACGGATGGTCCAGACCCATACCGAGCTGAAACACGATACTGAAAAACAAAAAGCGTATGCGCAACTTTTTAGGCGGCCTTTTGATCCAGGTTTGAAAATCATCCATTTTTTTGAATTGTTGGATCAGGCGACGGCGCAGATGAATCGAAACGACGGCCTCCTGAAAGGATTACAAGTGGCGCCCTACTATGGCTGCATGCTGGCCGCGCCGCCACAGTTAAAGGTTCCCGACTATTTTCATGGCAGCATCGAACGGGTGTTGTCCCGTTTTGGAACGGAATCGGTGCGGTGGCCCTATCCATCACGCTGCTGCGGCACCTTTTTGTCCGCGGCCCGGCCCGATGTGGTGGTGCCGTTGGTTAACGAGGTGATGACCGGCGCCGTGAAGGTCAACGCCGATTGCCTGGTGACCGCCTGCGCCATGTGTCAATTGAACCTGGAGCTGCGCTGCACGATCAAAGCACCGCTGCCCGTATTTCATTTTTCCGAGCTGTTGGCCCTGGCCTTGGGCGGCGAGAGCCGTAAGGAATGGTTTGACCGTCATCTGATTGATCCGCGGCCCCTGCTGCAAAAGTATCATCTGCTTTAGCAAATTGTATCCAGGGTTATTCGATGGCCTGAAACTCTTTAATAAACCGGCAGTCGATATAGTCTTTGATTCGAAAGAGGATTTTACCGCTAAAGGTCATCCTCGCTTTGTGCAAAACGCCCTTGCCGCCTCCCAGATTAAAAATCAGCAAATAGTCGCCCCCGGGATCAAAGGAGGTTAACTCGCCGCCGTTTAAAGCGGCGGTGAGATTTGCAAAAAGGACCGGGTTTTCCCGCACTGCGTAAACCCCAACCTTATCCAGCGGTTGCGGGCTAAAGTGAATACAGTCACCGCCGCCGAAAATATTGCCCCATTCGATACTCTGGAGGTATTGATTAACGGCCAAACCGCCGTCGGGACCGACAGCCATATTGGACGCGGCGAAGATGGGCGATGGTTTGACCCCAACGGCCATAAAGATCAGGTCCGCCGGATCGGTGGTTCCGGTTGTAAGATGGATGCCGCCACCATCAATTTTATCCACAGGCATGTTTTCATGAATATGTATTCCACGGCGGGTTAATACCTGCCAACATTTTTGATGAACACGGCGGGGGAAGCCTTCCATCAGCCGTCGGCTGGTATAGATGTGGATCTGGGGCTTATACCCGCCCAGAATTTGTCCCAGTTGCCAGATATTGCCGGCGATTTCCGTTGCCGAGGATCCGCCGCCCACAATGGCGATCCGGACGTTACGGCCGGCCATGAGCGATTGAATACGGGTCTGCGCCTCCTGCAGCCGTTCAATGGGCTTAACGCTGAAAACCGAGCCTGCATCGGCTGTCACCATTGCTTTGGGAACCTGGCTCCCGGCATTACATGAAGCGACATCATACGCAACCGGATCGCCGGATTTAAGAAAGATCTTTTGTGCTTTGGGGTCAATCCCCACAGCCTCATCGCGGATAAAAGTCCCGCCCTGTTTCGCCACCACATGCCGGGTGCGAAAACGAATATCGTCGGGTGCATAGGTTTTGCCCAACATGCCGGGACCCATACCCGAATAGTAGTGGTAATCCGACGGGCCGATAACGGTGACCTGGTGACCTACGTCGGTAAAGGTGTGTAATTTGGCGAGTGTTACCATATGAGCATGACCGCCGCCGATCAGAACAAGATGTTTTCCCATGATCGCTCCCTGCAAGTAAACACGCTGTTGTCGATTTATATATCTGTCGTAATTTCGTCCATTAACTGGCCCAAATAGCGCAAGTGAGCCTTTTCTTCCGTTGCAATTTGAAGGAGTATATCGCGGGCCGGGCCCGGCGCCTGTTGGCCCGCCGCCCGCTGGTAAAGATCCATGGCTTGGGCCTCAATGGTCATGGCGATGGAAATGGCGCTGTCGGGTTTGGATAGGTCCACGATAAAACGTTTGCGATACTCCTCGATAGAAAAGCCTCCTTCGGCGACAGCTGGTGCAGTTGCCCGCCTAAATTCTTCCAAGCTGACCGGCGCCGCTTCCACCTCCTGGTAAAGGGCGTACAGCCGCCGCTGATGCTCGGTCTCCATCTCGGCCAGGCGCCCAAACACTTTTTGAACCGCCGGGTTGGAAACGTCGGCCATCATCGCCTGGTACAGGTTGCGCAACCCCCCCTCCAAGGCATGGGCAGTCGCCAAAACTTGGGTGAAAGAGTCTGCTTCGGCAAAAAGCTCCAGCCCCATCTTTTCATCACCCACGGCCACATTCCGGCCCCAGGCTTTAATCCCGCCGGAAAGGTTATAGACCTCCTGGAAACCGTTCCCCGACAACATCTGCGTGGCCACACGGCTACGTCCGCCGATGGCTCAGTATACGAGGGTAGGCTTTTCAGGGTCCAATTCACCGATCCGTTTTTCCAGTTCCGTAAGCGGAATCAGTTTGGCGCCGGGCAGATGCCCGTTTTTGTATTCGCCGGGCTGGCGGACATCCAGCACTGTCACATCCGTGGCATCCATGGTTTCCAACCATTTTTCGGCTTCTTGGCTGTTTTTCGACTCCATGGAATGAAAAAGGGTTTTTAAAATCATGGTCTTCTCTTCAACGCTTGGGCACTGTCTTTCAGCGCGTTAAACAGCAAACAATGACAAATTGCGCTTGGTGGTCGTTGAGATAGTGTTCCCATTCCGGCATGGCAGACCTCATGTTGACGCACTCCTTCTCTTTTTAGGCCGATCCATCTCAATCGTCAATCCATTCCTGGAGGAATTGGTGTTCATATAAAAGCGGCCCGGCGTAAGCGTCCATAAAAACTTTCATTTTTGATGGTCCCGACCCTACTCGATATCAGTGTTGGCAAAGAATCACCTTTTGACTTCTTTTTTACAACGAATTATGATTGATTGAACGTGTGCCGGGGGTTGTTATTTTGAGTGAATTCTCAACCGCCTAAAGACGAGGGTTTTTCTCCCATTCCCCGAATGGGAGAATAAAGGTTTAAAATGACTTTGGATTCGATGCCCGAACTGAGTTCCAACGGCGTCCAGATCTTGGATAAAGTGCCCGCAACAGCGGGTCTATCGGATCCGGGCGCTACAGATGTCGTTTGCTGTGGCGGAAAGCCGGCTCGTCCCGCCGGTCAAAATGAGCGGCCGGGATATCATATCGCACATTTTGTGGTGGGGTTTTTAGACACCGCGGTGGGAAAAGTCCCGAGGGTGCAAACTGCCCTTGAGTGGCAGGATCGATTGGGGCAGTTGCGGGCAAGAGTTGGTATTTCGCGGGATTTTTACCGCGTAGCGCCTGGGCTTTACGCCGTGGGCGAACCGGATGAAAAGAGTGAAGTGCTGGTAACGGCCAGCTATAAGTTGAGCTTTGATGCGTTACGCCGGGAACTTCCCGGTCTCAACGCCTGGGTCTTGGTATTGGACACCCACGGCATCAACGTCTGGTGCGCCGCGGGCAAGGGGACTTTCGGGACCCAAGAGCTGATTGGCCGGATTCGCCAAGCTCAGTTAGATCAGTTGGTGACCCATAGACGGCTGATACTCCCGCAATTGGGCGCCACCGGCGTAACCGCTAAAACTATTCGGAAGAAGACCGGTTTTCGGGTGGTGTGGGGGCCGGTTCAGGCCCGTTTTATCCCTCGGTTTTTGAAAAGCGGACACAAGGCCGACAGCCGGATGCGAACGGTCACCTTCACCCTTTTGGAACGATTGGTGCTAATTCCTGTGGAGTTTTACACCATCAAAATAAAGTGGGTGCTCTGGTCGGCTTTGGCGGCGTTTGTTTTGTCAGGGATTGGTTCCGACATCTTTTCCCTTGGCGCCGCTTGGCAAAGAGGGTTGCTGTTCATGTCGGCACTCATTGGGGGCGCCGTCGCCGGAAACATTCTGGTCCCGGCTTTCTTACCATGGCTGCCCGGCCGGGCCTTTGCCGTCAAAGGAGCGGTGGCGGGTCTGATTCTGGGTGTGTTGTGGCTCTTTTTTATTTCCGTTACCACTGTCGAGGCGATAGCGCTGGTCCTGACGGTGATCGCTTTGGGATCGTTTGCCGGGATGAATTTTACCGGTTCCACGCCCTATACGTCTCCGACGGGTGTGGAAAAAGAGATGCGCCAATTTATGCCGCTGCAATTACTGGCCAGTGTGGTTGCACTGGTCGGTTGGGTTGCGGCCCCATTTTTATAGGAATTTACAATGGAAGATTTACAATACTTAGCGGGTGTTTCGACGCTGACCCTATCCAAGGATCAGTGCATCGCATGCGGTGAGTGCCAACAGGTCTGCCCCCATCAGGTGCTGATTCTCATCGACGGTAAAGCCGAAATCGTGGATCACGACAGCTGTATTGAATGCGGCGCTTGCGTCAACAACTGTCCCGTGGCGGCGCTTTCCGTCACACCCGGTGTCGGTTGAGCCAGCTATATCATCCAGGTCTGGATGAAAGGCAAGGAAAACGCCTCCTGCGGATAAGCCATCTATTCCTATGATTACGGATAGAAACACCGCTTCAGATAAACCGGCTGAAGGCAAAGTCAATTCTTCCGACGGATTGTGGGCCTATGGCTCCATTCCCAGAATTGATCTTGCCTTCGCGGGTCGCTGTCGCGATTTTAAGCCAAAAAATTGAATACTCCCGGAACCGAAAGAGATTTGTGCCAAAATATATCTATATTGTTGCCAGAATTGTCATGGGGGTTCTTTTTTTGTGGGCGGCCTGGGGTAAATTGATGGATCCGGAGGCATTTGCCGCTGTTATCGAGCGCTACCAACTGCTCCCAATGCCTTGGATTAATATATTGGCCTTGGTTTTACCGATGTTGGAAGCTGTCTGTGGGCTTTTTCTTATTGTCAATCAGATGACCAAAGGCGCCATGCTAATCGTGATTTTACTGCTGACCGTTTTTATGGGTGCATTGGGCGCCAGCCTGGTTCGCGGTTTGGATATCAATTGCGGCTGTTTTTCACTGTCGGATACATCCCGGTTCTCTTTGGTCCGGGGGCTTCTTCAGGACGTATTGATGCTGTTCGTGGCGGTCTGGATTTTTCTGTTGCAGCTCAACTGGATCCATCGCCCCAAAACGCGTGAATCGGGATCGGGGTAAAATCCCGCCCCACTGGACTTTTGATACTCTTTACGGTGGAAAAAATTTAGATGTTTACCGATCCTGTTACCTTTCCGACTGCTTTTGTGGCGGGTTTGCTCTCGTTTTTCACCCCGTGTGTATTACCGTTACTGCCAGCTTATTTTACCTTTATCAGCGGTTATTCTTTGGATGAGCTAACCAATAACCCCGATGCAAACGTCCGCTACCGGGTATTGGCGTCCACCTTCGCTTATGTGTCCGGGTTCTCTTTGGTTTTTATCCTTCTGGGTGCGTCTGCCTCCGCTTTGGGAACACTGATCAATATTTACAGCGATTGGATTCGGATCGGTGGCGGGATTGTCGTCATACTGCTGGGTATTCATTTGCTGGGGATCATCAAAATCAACCGCCTTAACGTAGAACGAAAAATCTCCGTCAAGCAGAAGCCGCTCCATTTGCTGGGCGCCTTTTGGGTAGGTATGGCCTTTGGTGCGGGTTGGAGCCCCTGTATTGGCCCGCTATTGGGATCGATTCTGATTTTAGCAGGCAATCAGCAAACGGTATGGCAAGGCGTACTTCTATTAAGCATCTACTCTTTGGGGCTGGCGCTGCCCTTTATCCTGATTTCGCTTTCCATCCATTCACTTCTGGTGATTTTAAGGCGGCTAACGGGTGTCTTAAAATATGTTAATCGGGTGGCTGGCGCCTTGATGCTTGTGATCGGGGTGATGCTGGTTTTCAATTGGGGGCTGAACTTCGGTATTTCACTATAAAACAACCCAAAGGCCTCAAAGGAACGAATATGTTTAGATTATCCATTCAATTGCTGATACTCTTCATGGGGTTACCATTATTGGGACCCCCTGCGGGGATAGCCAAAAGGACCATCGACTGGAAATCTTATGACGAGGGAATGGCCCTAAGCCGTCAGGAGGGTAAAAAGCTTTTTATTCATTTTTACGCCGACTGGTGAAACCTCTGTAAAAAGATGAAAGAGGAGACTTTTTCACAATCGGCGGTCGTCGATTTTCTCAATCAGCATTATGTTGCCGTCAGAGTCAATTCCGATAAAAACCGCAAACTGGCTAAAAAATATTTTGTGCGCGGGCTGCCCGCTTCCTGGTTCGTTTCGGAAAAAGGAACCAAAATCAGCAGTATCCCCGGGTATGTTGAACCCAAAATGATGCTTTATGTATTAAAATTTATTCATAGTGACAGCTATCAAAAAATGAATTTGAACGAATTTGTCAAACAGAGCCACTAAGAGGTGCACCCCAACTAAATGAGACCCTTTTCCGAAAGCTTAAAACCCAGCCTGGGAGCCATCCAATGCCCGGTCACCTTAATAATTCTGGTAATGGTATTCAGCGGCTGCGCATGGAAAGCGGATTCAATGAGACCGTCCAAAGATCCTGGTAATATCGTCGGCGATTTAGAGCCGGGGACGATTCTATCCGGTCAAACCGGCCAGCCCCTCTCTATTGACACATTGATGGCCGATTTGAAAACCTTCACCCTTGTTTTTGTGGGGGAATCCCACCCATCAGCCGCCCATCATGCGGTTCAACTGCGGATCATTGAGGCCTTGAACCGGCATCACCAGGGTGTGGCCGTTGCCCTGGAGATGTTTTCAGCGCCTTACCAGCCGGTGCTTGAAAAATGGCGCAACGGGGGTTTGGACGAACCGGCCTTATTGCAAAAATCCCACTGGTATGCAAACTGGCGCTTTCCCTTTGAGCTCTATCGGGATATTCTGATTTATGTCCAGTACCACCGTCTGCCTCTCTACGGCATCAATGTGCCTTTTCATATTCCGGCCAAGATCGCCATCGGGGGAATCGATTCTCTTTTACCCGATGAGAGGACTTGGCTGCCAAAAGAGATTGATACCACGAATACGGCCCACCGCGAATATGTCCAAAAGATATTTCAGAACCATCAGATAAAGGGCCGGGAAGATTTTGAGTACTTTTATGAGGCGCAATGTGTGTGGGAAGATGGCATGGCCTCGGCCATCGCCGCAAATCTGGCTGACCGCCCCATGGTGGTCTTGGCCGGTAACGGCCACATTGTTCAAAAATTCGGGATTCCCGATCGGGCCGCCCGGCGCACAGGTGCTGATTATCGAACCGTTTATTTGGTGGGTGCCGGCGGCCGGGCACGGTTGGGAGATGGTGATTATATCTGGATCACCGAGCGCACAGCGCACCCCGTTATGGGCAAAGCCACGTTGAAAAAGAAATAGGATTAGCGAATAGGCGTTCCGGAAGGCATGACGGCTTCGGATTGAACATAACGCCGGGCTCACCCCTACCGAACGATATCATTTCTTGATGTAGACGCCCCTTTTCACTGTTTGAATCGAGCACTATTCGATGTTTTTCGTGGAAGAAGAAGGGACCGCATCGAGTTTTGCGAGGGTCTTGGAGGTGATTGCACAAAAGGGACTTTTTTCATCGCTGTACACGTGGAATACACCCGAGGCCGGCGGTAAGGTTGATAAGGCGAATTTGACGCAATTTGGGCGGGCGTTGCGGCAGTTGGGGATTGAGCAAATACCAGCCTATTCGCATCAGGCCAGGGGGCGTAGCGAGCGGATGTTCGGCACGCATCAGGGTCGTTTACCTAGGGAGCCGTCACTTTACGGGATAACGGACATTGAGGCGGCCAACCGTTATCTGCGTGATGTTTATATGCCGTCGTTCAATACGGAGTTTGCGCGACCGGCCAGGGAGCCGGGATCGGCGTTTGTGCCTTATGCGGGTATAGTTATTATTAATTTTTATGGGATACAGACAATGACTGCCACCCAAACCCGACTTGATGAAATGGTTACAGTGTTAAAGGCCAAGGCTTTCCGCTTGACCCCACAACGTATTGCCGTTTTAAAAATTCTGGCCAAAAGTGAAGATCACCCCACCGTTGACCAGATATATGAAGATGTGCGTGCAACCTTTCCCACCACCAGTCTGGCCACTGTTTATAAAACGGTGACCCTGTTAAAGCAGTTGGGGCAGGTCCTGGAGATCGGTTTCGGCGATAGCGGCAGCCGCTATGATGGACGAAAACCCTACCCACACCCCCATTTAATTTGCCTGGAATGTAATAAAATTTTAGATCCCAAGCTGGCCTCCATCGGTCAGATGACAGCACAGCTCACCCGGGATACCGGATTTCAAATCGTTAACCACCGGCTCGACTTTTTTGGGATTTGCCCTGATTGTCGGCTAAAAAAGAGCGCCTGATGAAGGTACCGCTTAAATCCTATGCCTCTTGCTGCTTTGTGATGGGCTTGAAAGGCGGTACGGATTGTCTTATCATTGGTTTCACCTCGTTGGTGAAGGTTGTGTGTTGATGAATCACCTCCTATCTACCTGAATCAACGAGGTCTTTCAACCTTTTTCGTTATAAATCCCTTGTCAATCGCGGATCTGGGGGAGCAGTATTTCAATTATATTTTTCCGGTTTAGCCGCCCTGACCAGGTTGGCTTCCATCACCGCCTCGTAGCCTTTTATTTGGCCCACAACATGGTTTTGACGGTCCAAGTAGGTGATGTCCGCAATGATCCGGTTTTGCTTAGCGGCGCGTACTTCCAAAATCGCCAGGATGCCATCTTGGGGAAACCGAGAAGTGTACTGTCGGTAACGGCGCGCGTAACTGGGCAAAGAGACCATTTGATGGTTTTCAAAACACCAAATGGATGCCATTTGAAAAGCGGCGTCCAGTACCAACGGATCGGCCAGCCAACGGCTACGGAGCGGCTCTTTTATCCATTGTGATGGCGGCGGCGCTGACTTTAGTTCCGCCACCATGCCACTGGCGTTGAGGCAGTTGACTTCCACAATGCCCTGCAGGGTTTTACCGTAAAAGAGGATTTCGTTATAAATTGATTCCGCCGAACGCGCGTAAGGAGGGGCTTTTAACAAGGCTTCGGGGATATGGTAGGACGGCGGGGCTGCCAAGGTGCTGCTTAAAATCGCGCGCCCGCGTGTATGGATCACCTCCCGGTCATCTGGCTCGCCGTTGCGGATCTCAACGTGAACCTCCACCAGGTGATCTTTTTGTTTGGCTTTACCCGTTAAAAATCGCAGTTGTTTGCCCTTATTTTCAAGACGGATACCCTTTAAAAGATGAATTTCATCAAGGCCGTGTATCTTCAGCCCCGGATTTTCCAAAAGCGCCCCGTGGCTCATCCATTCGGTCATCAGGGCGAACGGCACCACCGGGCTGCCGTCGATTTTATGGGCATTCAAAACCGGATAGTGCTCAAGGTCAATTTGGCGATCATAGACGAGTGACAATGATGGGGTGTCATCTTTTTTTTTCACCGGATGGGCGCTATCCAATAGTCCGTTGCCTACCACCACTTCAATTCCGCGCCCACCGGCCATTTCGGTGATCATTGATTGTGCCCCGGCAAAGGCGGGGATCAACTCAATGCCACGCTGTAGAAAGGTGCGTTTTAGCGCTTCGGTGACCATACCGCTATCCCATGGCCCCCAGTTGATGCTTTTAACGCGGCAGTCCGGCTTCAAGGCGGCCACTTTTTGAGCCATTTTGTTGAGGACTTCGTTGGCCATGGCGTAATCGATCTGACCAGCGTTTCCCATACGGGCTGAAACTGAAGAAAAGAGGGTCAAATGACGCAACGGATCTTCTCCAATAGCGGCCAGAAGATTTTTAAGGCCGGTGACTTTGGTGTGAAACACATGGTCGAATTGTTGGGTTGTCTTCTGGATAATGGGATGGTCGGCTAAAACACCAGCGCCATGGATCAGGGCCGTGATCTTTCCATGGGCTTTACGAATGGCACTCACCGCTTTGGAGGTGACATGGGCATCTAAAATATCAACGCTCTTATAAAAAACTTTGGCCCCGCCGGCCAGGGATGTAAGGCTACTTAACGTATTCAAAATCTCCCGATTGGCCATATGGCGCTGATAAGCTGCCTCCAGTTCATTGGGTGTAAGAGCCTTGTTTTTAAATTCATGCTTTAAGATCGCCGCTTTAATTTCATTTTCGGCGGTTAACGTCTTCAGCCACTGCGGTTCCGGTTGGGGTGCGGGGCTGCGCCCCAATAAATAAAAAATCGCGTTAGAGGATTTAGCCAGCAAGGTGACACATTTGGCCGTGATTCCTTTGGCGCCGCCGCTGGCCACCACCACATCTTGATCGTTCAAAGCCAGTTGACCGGGTTCGATTTCATCCAACTCCAGGATGGGGGTGTAGGCCTGCCCGGCCGGAAGCTCCGGATGAAAGCCCCATTCCGGCCAAACGTGGTTGTCACTATGGGTAATGATATTGACGATAAATTGAGCGGCTTGCGCCGGGTTGCTCAAAGGAGCGACATCAATAGCGGTACAAGTGACATCGGGCCATTCCAGCCGGGCGGTTTTACTCATGGCGGCCATGGCGCCCTGTAGGGGACTGATATCGCCGGGGGAGAGCAATCCAAAACCACCGTCCAATCGGGATACCGTTGCAAATACCGCCGGATGGCGTTTGCCTGCTCGCTGTAAGTCTCCGCCTAGCTCTTTGGTGAGCATCAAAAAATTTCGCAGGGTCTGGCTGCTCACATCTTCGGGGGCGATTAGAATCAACCCGCCGATAGTCTCAATTTTATTGTGAATCACCTCAATTTCCGTCGAAACCAGGGTCGCGGGAATTCCTTCCTGGTTGAGGGCCGCTACTACTGCTTCGGACAGTTGTGAACCATCATCCACAACGGCAATTTGTTGTTGTGAAGGCCAGTTAAGCGCTTTCCCATCACTTAATCGGCGGGTTTCCAACTCCAGGTCATAACGGGGTAATCTGGATGATGTTTCCAAGGGCCCTTCTTCCATATCATTTGGGGGCAAGACCCCCGCTTCCGCATTCTCAGTTCCCCCTAACGGGCTGAGATGGGCAATCATCTCTCCCAAGGTTTTCAGTGTTGCGGCGGTTTCAGGATCAATGGAAGGTAACGCGGGAACCTGTTCTTCCAATGCCGAAAGGATCTCAACCCGTTTAATGGAGTCGATCCCCAAGTCCGTCTCCAACTGTTGGTCTAAATTGAGCATGTCAGTGGGGTAGCCGGTCAAGTTGCTGACGATTTCAAGGACGAGATCCTGAAGATCATCTGGCGTTTCGTTACCTGCAGTGCTTTGTTTGGCTGGCTCGGGAGTCGGGGGTACGACCGGTTTCGATTTTTCCAACAATTTTTCTTCCGTTGCATTGAGTTGAGCGATCATCTGCCGTAACGTTTTAAACCGGGCCATCTGATCCGGTACCACTTCGGACAAACCGGGCAATCGTTCTTCCAATGTAGAGAGAATCTCAACCCGCTTGATGGAGTCAATCCCCAGATCGGCCTCGATGTCCATATCAATGTTGAGCATCTCCACAGGATAACCGGTGAGGTTGCTGACCACCTCAAGTAATGTGGGAGTCAGCTCTTGGGCGGCAACAGTGGGCGCTGATTGTTCTTGAAGCGGCGGAGCCGATAGCGTAGGTTTTTCAACAAGCGGGATCTCTTCTTTTGGGGCCACGGATTGTATCTGAGGGCTGTCAGCGGGTCTCAGCTCCGGTTGAGGAATCACCGCCTGCTGTGGCATAATAGGCAACGGCGTTTCTGCTGCCGCTTCAGAGGATTTTATGCCTGCCGGGGCCAGTTGACCGATGGAATGGATTAATTGCTCCAGGGCGCGGCTCGCTTCGGCTTGGGACTCTAAAAATTTCTCATGCGCCCGAGCGGTTTGTTGCTGCATGGCCTGAATCGATTTTAACCCTTCCTGCACCACCGCTGTCAACTCAGGCCGATTGCCTGCCCCAGGCGAAGCGCTAGGTGAAGAAGGTGAGTTGCCGGCATTGAAAGAGACCGCCGGTTCCGCAGCGGTTGTTTGCTGTTGCCGTGCTGCCGGTTGTCGTGCGATATCGGTTTTGGCCGTCGTCGCCCCTTTTTTCACTTCCGGTTTGCGGTAGTTGGCACCACAGATGGGCACTTTCATCATCGGCTCTTTTGTTTCCGGCGGCAGGGTTTCCCATGGGGTCAAATCCACATCATGTCCCAAGGCAGCCAGGTGTGAGAGGGCTGCAGCCAAATCAAGGATGCCAAACCGCCGTCCGGCAGAGCGGTCAACAGCCACCGTGTGATGGGCCCGCTCGTTTAAAATGGCACCCACCAGACCGGTTAAAACACGTTTGGGACCAATTTCCACAAAGGTGGCAACCCCTTGGGAAAAAAGGGTCTCGATATTTTGAACAAAATTGACGGGATTGGCCAACTGGCATCCCAATTGCTTCCGTACTTTAGCGCTATCTGTAGAATACGCGTTGCCGGTGGTGTTGCTCATCACCGGGATTGCGGTGGGGGTAAAATCAACCGTTTTTAATGCTTCCTGGAAAGGAATTTGGGCATCGGCCACCAGATAGCTGTGAAACGCCGCAGCCACAGGTAACCTGACTGCTTTAATTTTCTTTTCTTTGCACATTTTAGCCGCCGCATCAATGGCGGTTGTGCTTCCAGATAATACCCCCTGGTTCGGGCTGTTGCGGTTGGCCAGTACAATATCGGCATGGGCATCGGCCACCAATTGATCAATATCAGCTAAAGGCGCCTTGACCGCCAACATGGCGCCGGGGTCACCGTCGCTTTTGGCGCCGGCTTCGGCCATAAGCCGGCCGCGGGTAATGGAGGCGCTGAAAAGATCTTCCCTATTGATCCACCCGGCGGCGTACAGCGCCGGCAGTTCACCATAGCTGTGGCCTGCGGTGGCATCCGGTTTGAGTCCGAATAAGGTAAGGCCCTGTAACATTCCCAGGCTCACCGCACCAATGGCCGGCTGGGCAATGTCGGTGCTGCGTAAAGCACTCTCCTGAGCCATTTTACCTTTACGGTCGCTAGCCGTCACCACAGGGTAGATGACTTCCGTGGGGAGGGGTCTCCATGAGTTGCTTTGGTTCAGTTGTTCCAGGGCGACCATGGCCTGGGGGAAAAGCGCCGCTAAATCTTTGGCCATGTTGACATATTGACTGCCTTGACCTGGAAAGAGAAACGCCAATTTTCCAGGGGCCTGTTGACTACCGTAGAAAATATCGTCTTTCTGCCATGCCTGTGCGTTATCGTTCTCAGCCATTATGGTTTTGGCCGCAGCCAACCTTGCAGGTAGATCAGTTGTCTCCGGGTCGGTTTGGTCAAAGACGACCAGCAGGCGGTGTTCTTTTTGGGAGTTGAAATTTTTGCGGCTTTCCATCGCCATCCGGGCAAACTGCTGCGACGACAACCCATCCTGCGCCGTTTGATGCCACCGGTCCAACTCGGCGCTCAACGCTTCTTTACTATCTTCACCAAGGGCGATGATTTCAACACTGCCGTCCCATGCGATCATGCTTTTATTTGTTTGCGGTTCTTCTAGTATCACGTGAAAATTACTCCCGCCAAAACCAAAGGCCGATACCCCCGCGCGGCGGCGGTGGTTGGCCGTTCGAAACCACGGCCGTGCGGCCGTATTGAGATAGATGGAACTATCATCAAGACCCAACCTGGGATCCGGTGGATCCGCTTTTAGGGTGGGCGGTAAATTTTTATGGTACAACGCCAGGGCAGCCTTAATCATCCCTGCGGTTCCAGCCGCAGCCTTGGTGTGGCCGATCATTGACTTTACACTGCCCAAGGCCCGTTTTTTGTTACCGTTTTTGTTTGCGTCAAAAAGGGCGGTTAAAGCGGCGACTTCGGTTTGGTCGCCCACCCGTGTGCCGGTTCCATGAGCCTCAATCAATTCAACGGTGTCGGGGTCGATTTCCGCCGCTGCGTAGGCTGTTCGCAGCGCCTTGAGTTGGCCTTCTTTCCGAGGAGCGTAAATGCTATGGGAACGGCCGTCACTGGCACTGCCGATCCCGCGAATCACTGCGTAGATACGGTCATTAGCGCGCTTGGCGTCGGTCAGCCGTTTTAGAGCTACAATCCCAACCCCTTCGCCCAGCAAAGTGCCATCGGCATTAGCGGAAAAGGGCCGTATATCACCAGTGGGCGACAAAATTTGCGTCTGGCTGAAGCATGTATGCATAAAAATGTCGTTGATCGTGTCCACCCCGCCGGTAAGCACCATGTCGCTTTTGCCGGCCAGCAGCTCCAGCACGGCCATGTGAATCGCACCCATGGAACTGGCGCAAGCGGCATCCACCACACAGTTGGTACCCCCGAGACCGAGCCGGTTGGCGATACGTCCCGCCACCACATTACCCAAAAGACCGGGAAAAGAATTCTCCTGCCAGGCCACGTACTGATCGGCGATTTTTTCCATAATCGAATCGGCCGTTTTGCCTGTAATGCCCGATTCTTCAAGTGCTTTTCGCCATTTGGGATGCCCCAGGCGCGCACCCAGCGGGATCACCAGCTCCTGGGTGCCGGTGACCCCTAAAATGACGCTGGCGCGTTCACGACTAAAAGGGCGGCCGTTTTCGCCATAGCCGGCATCTTCCAGCGCCTGGCGCGCAGCCAGAAGCCCAAACAGTTGGGAGGTGTCGGTGGCTTCTAAAAGGGCCGGAGGAATGCCAAAGGCCACCGGATCGAAATCCACCGGGCTTAAAAAGGCACCTTTATTGCAATAGACGTGATCCGGTTTTTTGCTGTCCGGGTCATAATAATCGGTGGTAGACCAGTGGCTCTCGGGGATGTCGGAAATAGCATCGATCCCGTGGTAGAGTAGACGCCAGTACTCCTTTACTCCGGATGCTTTTGGGAAAAAACAGCCGATGCCGATAATGGCGATGGGTGTGTGGGTATTGGATGAATGCTTAGTGGTCACAGGTCACTTGTCGGTTACAGTTTCTGTGTAAGTATTTCCATGGGTAGCGGTGCAAAAGAACCATCCAAAGATGATAAGCGGTTGTTTTGACTTTGCAACTGCCATAAACGGAGCGCCACGGCGGCACCGTACAGTAAGTTGTGAGCAACAACGGTGACTTTGCGCGCTTCAATGGGTTCCAGAAAAGTGCCGCCGACCCATTCGTTAAACGCACCCATGGCGGGACCGCACCAGATTTGATAGTCTATCTGCCGCTCCGGGACGCCGGTGATGGCCCAGATGGACGATTGGCCCAAATAGGAGCGAAAAACCAGGGCCATTTTGTGTCTGGGGTCTTTTTGGGCCCGCTCGATTTGACGGGGGTCGCGCTCGGCAAAAAATTGCATGGTGGCGTCCCAGGTCACATCAAAGGGTGCTTTGAAAAAATCCCGCTCTAATAGCGCCCGATCATTGGCCGGAATTTCTTCCCATGAATCATACCGGGTGTAAAGGTCATAAAGCTTTTGGGCTCGTTGGGGGAACATGGTGCCCCGTTTCAACACCTGTACTTTTACACCCATTTCAAACATATCGGCAGAAGGGGCCATCACCATATCAGCCTGACGTGTGGCGGCCAACATTTTGCGAACCGTCTCCGAGGTGCCTGCTTCAATGCAGCCTTGGTTAACGGAGCCGGTCAAGATAAACGCCGCGCCCATGGCAAAGGCCGCCGCCGCCGCTTGCGGGGTGCCGATACCACCAGCCAAGCCGATTTTCGGGATTGTTGGGTAGCGGTATTTTCCCGCCATACGGTCACAAAGTGTGCGCATGGTGGGAAAGAGCGCCAGGGTGGGACGATTGTCCGTATGGCCGCCGGAATCGGCTTCAACAGTCAACGCATCGCACATTGGAATTCTTTGAGCCAGCTGAGCCTGATGGTGATTGACCCGGCCGTCGTTCCGAAGCTGCTGAACAATCTTTTCCGGCGGTGGTGATAAAAACCGCCGGGCTACTTCTTCCCGTGAAATCTTGGCAAAAATGCGGTTTTTACAGACCACGTTTCCTTGGGGGTCTGTTGAGATGCCCTGGAGACGATACCAAACGAGATTGGGTGTCAGATCCATAAAGGCCGAGGCGCTGATCAACGTGATGCCGTGTTTTAGATAGCAATCAACCGTAGACCGTTCCAAATCAGGCGTGGTGGGGGAGTGAATAAGATTCATGCCGAAAGTGCGGCTCCCCAGATGTCCCTTGATCTGCTTAATTGCCTGCTCAACCCGGTCCAAGGTCAAACCGGCCGCGCCAAAAAAGCTCAACATGCCGGCTTCAGCCATGGCGACCACCATCTTGACCGAGGTGATTCCATTGGCCATGGCGCCGGCCATATAGGCGTAATCCAGATGGTACTGATCTCTGAATTCGGCGTCACCCAACTGGTGGGGATGAAAAGCGGGCGCATAGCCCAACAGCGGCAGCAAATCCGGTTGGGGCGATGTCGGCTCCATAATGATCTGTCCGGAGCGCCCCATGGCGAGCCCTTGGGGGGTTTCCACAAAAAAAACAGGCCGTGACAGGTCGCGGCATGCATGTGAAATGATTGCCGGGTCTGTCGCAAGGTAACTGCTGTCGCCTTTCCACCAGCCGTGTGAGTGTAACCCAAACGTTTTTGTTGATGCGGCGCTTGTCAGCGCGATGGTATCATTCAAGGGGTTCATCTGCCCGATAATCACCTGAAAAAGCATAAAAAAGAGTAAACAATAAATTTAATCGGGGACAACCCTATCTGTCAAGATTTTATGAGCCCCCTTTTATGAGCCCCCCTTTTTCGTTATAAATCCCTTGTCAATCGCGGATTTTGGGCCTTGAACAGGGCCAATGGGCCGGACCTTCCATTGATCTAAAAATCGAAGCAGTTTGGTTTGGAGTTCAAACGGCATTTCCCCAATCTCATCCAAAAAGAGGGTTTCTTTATGGGCTTTCCGGATCAATCCGGTCAAATTTGAACTATTACACGTAAATCTATGTGCATAATATCTTTTCAGTTACATTCATAAACGCTTTTAAGGTCGGTGAAAGCCAACGATGTTTATACCAGATCATCATTAGCGCCACTTCTATACTCCCCTCTTCCCATGCAAGGGGAGCTAATCTTCCTTTGGTGATATCCCGGTTAACAGAGGCGTTTGGAAGTATGGCAACACCAACACCTTCCATAACGCAGGTCTTAATTGCTGCAACACTGTTTATCTCAATCAGTTTTCTGGGGTGGATTTTTTCTTTATCCAAAATCTGTTGATATGTTCTTCTATAACTGCAATCCACTTTGGATAAAAGATGCGTCTCATTTTTTAAATCTCTATTTCTCACAACCGTTTTGTTCGCGAGAGGATGTTCTGGATGGGCAACCATCACCAGTTGTTCGAATTTAAGGATCGTTGCATTGAGGTCTTTTGCCTGGATAGACTCAGTCAATAAAAATGCAAGATCCGTTAGGCCTTTACGAAGATCCTCTTCCAGACCTTTATGAGCGCAAGAGATAAATTTCAACCTGATATCGGGAAAAGATGTTCTGAACCCTTTGATAACCGAAGGCATGTCATAAACTCCAATTGTTTCGGGCATCCTGATAGTTAATGAACCACGTGGTTTTTTTATATTTGCAACCTCAGCTTTAGTTTCTTCAGTGAGATCCAAAATTTTTTGGGCATAACCTATTAACCGGTGTCCAGCTTCAGTTAGCATTATTCTTCTACCCAATCTATCAAACAACTGAACATTAAGATCATCTTCTAAAACTTTAATTTGTGCGGACACGCTTGATTGAGCGTAGTTTAGGTGCTCAGCTGCCCGGTTAAAACTGGAAAGTTTGGCCACAGTGTAGAATGTTTTTAGATGTCGTATTTCCATTGTGGGTCTCCAAATCATATTTCTCGATCCAAGGGATCGGAAAAATTCGCTGGACATTATCATATTTTATTAACAAATAGTATATAAAATGTGAGTTGGATCAGATAAAGCGAGGTGCCTTATGATAGTCTTGTAAAAAGTCTGATCTTCGCGTTTTTCTTCTGTAACTCATTAAAATTATTGATTTTAGAGAAACCATGAAAATTTCCCTCGGAATTGGTTTAACAAACCGCTGTAATTTAAGTTGTAGCCATTGTTATTCTCGTGAAGACGAAAAATATGATATAGCATTCGAAGATGTGAAAAAAATCTGTGATAGTTTAGGTGTATCAGCAGTAAATTTTGGTACCGGGGAAAGCGGCTTGCATAAGGATTTTCACGCTATTTTGGATTATTTCGGTACCGAAGGTATTAAGCTGGCATTAACCACCAATGGCTTCACACCTACTTTGTTAAGCGATGATGAACTAAAGCTATTTAACGACATTGATTTTTCCTTGGATTTTCCTACCGCAGATAGCCACGATACTTTCCGGGGTATAGGTGCTACCCAAACGGTGATGGAAGGAATTGAGCGCTGTCGTAAGAATGGTGTAGAGGCATCGTTTGCATGTGCTTTGATGAAAGATAATTACTATTTTATGGATAAAATGGCGCAAAAAGCAAGGGAACTGGGTATTAATCTGCGGATAAATGTATATAAGCCTGTTTACACTACCAAGCACTCAACTACGTATGAAGAATTCTGGGAAGGTGTATCCCGTCTTTTCGGAAATTCTAAAATAGTTTCCTGCAGCGAACCGATTATTAATGCAGTTATCGGGAATAAGACCTTAGAAGGCGGCGCGCCATGTGGGAAAAAGAGCCTCCGAATTCATCCAGATGGCAAGGTGGTGGGATGCGTATATTTTAAAAAAAGCGATCAAACCATCTTGAAACTAGAGCCTGTCGACAATTAGTATATAGTATGATATCATCGCATAAAAACCGTCATGGGAGGCTATGCGATGCAAGACCGGCACACATTAAGAAATGATCAATGGGAGCGGATCAA
>Ga0056123_1000080_pt1 | contig 19824 bp, 25 predicted proteins | sample WorMetHEROISLAND_3_FD_71122 | JGI IMG/M metagenome (GOLD analysis project Ga0056123, IMG submission 71122) | Marine gutless worms symbiont microbial communities from Max Planck institute for Marine Microbiology, Germany - Olavius sp. 3 HERON ISLAND ...
GTGGCCAACTTCACCAAACCCACCGCCGCCGCCCCCTCCCTCCTCCAGCACAACGAGGTTGAGACGCTCTTCCACGAGTTCGGCCATGTGTTGCATCAGAACCTGGGGCGGACCCGGCTCGCCCGGTTCTCCGGGACCAACACGGAACAGGACTTCGTCGAGGCGCCCAGCCAGATCATGCAGCACTGGGTCTGGCGGGCCGACGTGCTGAGGCGCTTCGCCGCCCACTACGAGACCGGCGAGCCGATCCCCGACGACCTTGTCCGCCGGCTTGTCGCGGCGCGCCGGCTGAACAACGGCATCTCCCAGCTCCGCCAGATGCAGTACGGGTGGTGGGACCAGGAGCTTCACGCCGGGCCCGACCGCGACTTGGACAAGATCACCGCCGACGGGGCCGAGCTGTCCCTGCTCCCGCCTCACGAGGGCGCCTTCCCCTTGGCGAGCTTCGGGCACCTCATGGCAGGCTATGACGCCGGCTACTACGGGTACATGTGGTCGGAGGTGTTCGGCGACGACATGTTCTCCAAGTTCGAGGACGAGGGTGTGACCAACCCGGAGACGGGCATGGCCTACAGGCGCGCCGTCCTGGAGAGAGGCGGGTCCGTCGACGCCGAGGACATGCTTTTTGACTTCCTCGGAAGAAAACCGAGCAACGAGGCGTTCCTACGGAAGCTGGGTATTGCGGGAACCGAATCGGGGGCCCGGGACGTCTAGATGGAGAAGGCCGGAAGCGCCTTTACCAGCAGTTGACCGGTCGAGCGGCACAATGTCGGTATGCGCCCGGCCGCGTGCCTGCGCCTCGACGATCCCCGGAGCGAGGATCGGCGCCCCGTCCCAGGGGTCGCCCCGAGAGGCGCTTGAGAGAACAGAGAACGGCCCGGCGCCAGGAGGGCCCGAAGATGACAAACACAACAGGCGGCGCAGCCGCAGTGAGAGGCAGAGCCATCAAGGGCGTGACACGCCCGTCGAAGCGCTTCGCCAAGAACCGCGTGTGCGCGAAATCCGGTTGCGACACCAAGCTGTCCCAGTACAACAAGTCGGAGTACTGCCACACCCACGCCCCGATCCGGTTCCCCCGGGTCCGCGGGAAGATCCTCGACAAGGCCTGACGGGCTCGGTCACGACGGCCGTCGGCGAGCGGCGCCGTGCCGTCTTCGACTGACCCTTCGGCCCGCGGCCTGCCCGCCGAGGGCGCCGTCGCCCACACGTCCCAAGGGGCCGTCGCCCGTTTCGACGTCGACGGCATGACCTGCGCCGCATGTGCGGCGAGGGTCGAGCGGGCCCTCAACGGTCACGAGGGCGTCGAGACCGCATCGGTGAGCCTGACCGGCGCCTCGGCCCTCGTCGCGCTCTCCCCGGGAGCCGCCGTCGAGGAGCTGACCGCCGTCGTCGAGAAGCTCGGTTACCGACTCATCGAGCGCGAGCCCGACGAGCGACCCCGCGACATGAAGGAGCGTCACCGCGACGAGGAGCGCACCCTGTGGAGGCGCCTCCGGCCGGCGGCCGCCCTCACGGCCGCGGCTATGGCCCTGGCGATGCTCGGGCCGGAGACCGCTTGGAGCGCCGCCGCCCAGTGGGTCCTGACGACGCCGGTGGTCCTCTGGCTCGGCGGGCGATTCCACTCCTCGGCGTGGCGGCAGGCCCGCCGCCTGTCGGCCAACATGGACACCCTCATTTCGCTCGGATCTCTCGCCGCCTACCTCTACTCGATCTGGGCGGCGACGGCGGGAGAGCCCGTCTACTTCGAGACCTCGGCCATGATCATCACGCTGATCACGCTCGGCGCCGCCTTCGAGGCCCGGGCGAAAGGCCGCGCCTCGGAAGCGGTCCACCGGTTGACGGAGCTGGGCGCCAAGGAAGCGAGAGCCCTCGTCGGAGACGCCGAGGTCTCCGTGCCGATCGACCAAGTGGCGCCCGGCGACCTGATGATCGTGCTACCGGGGGAGAAGATCCCGACCGACGGGACCATCAAAGAAGGAGCCTCATCCGTCGACGAGTCGATGTTGACCGGCGAGCCCATGCCGGTCGACAAGCGGGCAGGCGACGAGGTCTTCGGCGCCACGGTCAACCAGGAGGGCCGCCTGACGGTTGAGGCGACGGCGGTCGGCGCCGACACGGCCCTCGGGAACATCGTGAGAGCGGTTGAGCGGGCTCAGGCGTCCAAGGCGCGGGTCCAACGTCTCGCCGACCGGGTCTCCGCCTTCTTCGTCCCCGTCGTCATCCTCGTCGCCGTCGCCGTGGCGCTGGCTTGGGCGGTTCTCGGGAACGGCGCCGGGCCGTCGGTTCAAGCGGGGGTGGCGGTCCTCATCATCGCCTGCCCGTGCGCCCTCGGCCTGGCCACGCCAACGGCCATCATGGCGGGCGCCGGCAGAGGCGCCGAGCTCGGCATCCTGTTCAAGAACGCCGAGGTCTTCGAACGGGCGCGGGCCGTCGACATGGTGCTGTTCGACAAGACCGGCACGCTCACCACTGCGGTCATGACGCTCACCGACATCTCGACCGACGGGCCCGACAGGGGGTTCATGCGGCTCGTCGCCTCGGTTGAGGCAGCGTCGGGCCATCCCATCGGGCGAGCCGTGGCTCTCGCCGCCGAAGAAATGGGCGTCGAGCTTTCGGCGCCGACCGACTTGGAGAGCCATGCGGGCCTCGGCGCGGTCGGCGTCGTCGACGGGCGGCGGGTCGTCGTCGGCAAACCCGTGCTGGCCGCCGATCATGCGATGGCGGTCGGCGAGCGTTGGGCCGAAGCGATGGCCCGGTTCGAAGGCGAGGGCAAAACCGCCTTCCTGGCGGGTTGGGACGGCGAGGTGCGCGGCGTGATCGCCGTGGCCGACTCCATCAGGGCAGAGGCGCGGGAGGCGATCGCGGCGCTGGAGGCGGCGGGGATCGGCGCGGCGATGGTCACCGGCGACAACACCCGCACCGCGGAGCGGATCGCCGCCGAAATCGGGATAGGAGACGTACGCGCGGAGGTCCCACCGGGCGAGAAGGCCGAAGTTGTCCGGTCCTGTCAGCGGCAGGGCCTCATCACGGCGTTTGTCGGGGACGGGATCAACGACGCCCCGGCGTTGACTCAGGCCGACCTGGGCGCCGCCGTAGGACCCGGGACCGACGTGGCGGTGGAGGCGGGCGACGTGGTGCTTCTCACCGGCGACCCGAGACTCACCCTGACCGCCATCAACCTGGCGACTTCGACGTTCAGGACGATCAGGCAGAACCTCGTCTGGGCTTTCGCCTACAACACGGCCGCCGTCCCGCTGGCCGCCCTCGGCCTCCTCAACCCGATGATCGCGGCCGGGGCCATGGCGTTCTCCTCGCTCTCCGTCGTCCTCAACGCGTTGCGGTTGAGCCGGTTTCGGCCAGCCGCGGGTCGGGTCCGCCGCGGTCCCCTTCCACGCTTGGGGGTGTAGGTTGTGGTGATGGCCTCCCTGAAGTGGGTTGACACGCCGGTCCTGCAAGACCCCGTCGCGCTGGTGGCGTTCGAGGGTTGGGGCGACGCCGGGGAGTCGTCCAGCCTGGCGGCGGTGGCGTTCCTCGACGACACCGAGCCCGAGTTGCTGGCGATGATCGACCCCGACGACCACTTCGACTTCCAGATGCGCCGCCCCGTCGCCGAGCTCGGCGCCGGAAACCTGCGCGGGATCGCCTGGCCCCGAAACGACCTGTTCGCCGTGCGGAGCCTGGAGCGGGACCTCGTGGTCGTGCTCGGAGAGGAGCCGCACTTCGGGTGGCGGAGCTTCACCAACGAGTTGGTGGAGGCGTTGCAGAAGCTGGGCGTGCGCCGCGCTGTGACGATGGGGGCGTTCATCGGCCAGGTCGCCCACACGCTCCCCGTGCCTCTTGTCGGCTCGGCCACACAACCTGAGACCTTGACGTTCCACGGGTTGTCGCCGAGCGGGTATGAGGGCCCGACGGGGATCGTCGGCGTGCTCAACCACTCGTTGGGGGAGGCGGGCATCGACGTCATCTCGGTCTGGGCAGCCGTGCCCCACTACCTCGGCAACCAGGAGTACCCGCCGGCGACCGAGGCCCTGGCCGTCAAGGCCGCCGAGTTGGTGGGCGCCACACCGGAGATCGGCGACTTGGCCGGCGCCACCCGGGACTTCCTCTCGACCGTAGACGAGGTCCTCGAAGGCAACGAGGACCTCTTGGCGTACGTCGAGCGCCTCAAGGAGAATGCCGACGATGACAGCCCGACGAGCGACCGGCTCGTCGAGGAGATCGAGGACTTCCTCCGCCACCACCCGCGCTAGTGCTGTGTCGCAGGTATAACACTCCCCCCCAACCGGTTTCCTAGCGCTCTGGATCCGCCTATGCCGTAGCTTGTGCATTGAGAAAGGCCTCTGACCGGGGCCGGTCCGCGCCAAGCCGCTTCGCTATTTGTACGACACGCCACTAGGCAATTGGCGTAGGGCGGCCAGCCGCCCCATCATCACGACATGGACATCCTGCTCTTCGCCCATGTCGTCGGCGCCGCCGTCTGGGTGGGCGGTTTGATCACACTCGCCTTCCTCGCCCCGGCGATCCGGGACGGCGCCGTCGCGGAGGGGGCGGACGCAAGGCCCATCCTCAGGGCGGCGGCCAACCGGTTCGGGTGGATCTCGTGGACCGCCCTCGGCGCCCAAGCGACGACGGGCCTGTTGATGACCCTCCAGCAGCTCGACCGCTACTGGACCAGGACCCTCACCACCAAACTCGGTTTCGTGGTGCTGTCTGCCGTCTTGGCCGCTTGGCACACCGCCGCGGCGCGCCGTCAGCATCCCGCCATGCGCGGGACGGTCCAGGGGGCCATCCTCGTCCTCGGCTTGGTCATCGTCTGGCTCGCCCTTCGCATCTGAGCCTCCCGACGCGGCTCAAGGGACGCGGGTTGAGCGAGGCGGGTCAAGTGAGGCTGACTCGAGCGAGGCGGGCTCAAGCCGGGCGCGTCACCTCTTCCGCTTGTGCCTGTTCGCCTTCAGACGTTTGCGGTATTTGTGCTTCGACATCTTCTTGCGACGCTTCTTGACCAGCGAGCCCAAGTATCAGCCTCTCAATGGGGGAAGGGGGCGGGGCACATGGTGGCGGCGGCCTGAGCCGCGGTCAAGCCGGGATCAGCCCGGATCAGCCGGGCTCGCGTCCCACGACCAAGCCGAGCGTGTCCATAGGCTCGTCGATCACGTCGGCGCCCGCCCGGCGGAAGGCGGCGGCCACCTGATCGGCGGCGGCGGAGTCGGCGAAGGCCACCACCGACGGCCCGGCGCCCGACCGAGCCGCATGCACGGCGCCGGCGCGGCGGGCCGCGTCCATCAGCTCGCCCACCTCGGGGCTCAGCTCGGCGCGAACCGTCTCATGGATCTCGTCTCCGCGAGCTGCGGCCAGGGTCTCGGGGTCGCCGGTGATCAGGCCCGCCGTCAGCCCGGAGACTCGCGCCAGGCTTCGTATCACCAGGTCCATGGGCAGCTTGTCGGCGAGGACGGCCCGAGCCCGCTGGGTCGGGAGGCGTGTGGGAGGCACCGCCACGACGGGCCGGAGCGACGTGTGGAGAGGCAGGCGAATGGGCGGGCCTTCGGCGGGGACCATCACCCAGCCGCCGTGCACCGCTGCGCCGACCTGGTCGCTGTGACCCTCCAGCTCGGCGGCGATGCGGAAGACCCGGTCGGGCTCCGCCTCGGCTCCGACGGCCAGCAAGGCTGCGGCGGCGCCTGCGACGAACGCCGCTGCGGAGGAGCCGAGGCCTCTCCCGAGGGGCACTTCGGTCTCGACCGAGATCGCGAGGGGTCGATCGCCGACGGCCCGCTTCGCTGCGGCCAACACAGCGTCGCTCTCGCCGGCGCCGGGCCCGTGCTCGCTCATGTGCTCGATCGCCCACCCGTCGGACATCGCGGCGCGGACCGCACATCGAGGCTGCAACGCCATGGCCATGCAGTCGAAGGCGGGCCCCAGGTTGGCCGTGGTCGCAGGCGCCGAGGCGACAGCCCATTCGCTCATGGTCGGAGCCTATTCACGACGCGCCCGGTCCCGGCAGGCTCTGAACCCATTTCGCCCGGAGGCGGTCCCCCACTGCGGGCCCGCCGGGGCCGATCGAGCCGGTTGTTCCGGTTACCGTGCGCGGCATCGACTTCCTCGACTACGAGAACCTCATCCCGGAGCTGGTGCTGGCGCTTGGCCTCGCACTGACGATCGGCAACGGGCTGGCGTGGTGGAAACACAAGAAGGGCGAGGCCCCGAAAGGCGTCGAGGGCGCTCGGTACCGACCGGGCAGGGTTGCGTTCCTCTCCCTTGTCGGGCTGCTCCTGACGCTGTGGGGCGCGGTCACCCTCCTCGGCGCCGGCTGACGCTACCCTGATCGCCCGCGCGGGTGTAGTTCAATGGCAGAACGGCAGCTTCCCAAGCTGCAGACGCGGGTCCGATTCCCGTCACCCGCTCGACACATTCCGGTGCCGTCATCATCTGTAACCAGTCCTCGGCCTGTTATGAGGACCAGTCACCCCCTTGACGCTCCCCGTCGCCGACGAGAGCGGTCCCACTGTTTCGCTCGGCCCCATCGCGGTCGCCGCCCAACCCCGGGACCCTCGTTCAGGCCGCTGTCAACAGACTGCTGCTTCTCAGCTTCCCCACCCTGGCGATACGACCGTCCACATTGCTCGACGCAAGCAGCCGACTGATCGCTTCCTCGCGCGACAATCCGCCGATTCGCTTCCGCTCTGCAGCCAAATACGTCAGCGCCTCCGCCTTGGTGATCGACAACGCCTCCTCCGCCGCCGTCATCTCGGCGCACCAGAGCCGATTCACCGCTGCGTCAGAACACAGGAGAGTCCGATTGATGCCGGCCCAGTAGGACCTCGCATCCCTCGAAGCGCTCATGACTCTCACGGAGCCGAGCAGGCCTCCGAGTGCATCTGAAGCGGCGCGTTGATCCGCTTCTCGAACTAGCCCCACCAACACCGCCATATGCGAGTATGACAGGATTCTGGGATGGCGCCACAGAGCCGAAGGTGGTCAATAACCGTCTGGAGCCCGGCCAACTTGCGCTCCTTGGCCAGATCATCTTCTAGACGCGCGGCATCTTCTCCGAAGTCGCCCGAGGGCCGAGCGATCTCCCTGACCCAGCGCTTGCGCCCGCTCAGCCGCATCGGCCAGGACGTTCCTCGTCACACCGGCAACCTCTCAGGCTCCTCGGTGAGACGGCCATAGGCCGTCGCGGCATATATCGGATTCGCCTCGTAGCCGACATAGATCCGATCGAGTCTCTTGGCGGCGATGAGGCTGCTGCCGCTGCCCGCGAAGGGGTCGAGCACCACATGTCCCCGGCTCGTTGTAAGCGATATCAACGCCTCCATCAGTCCCACCGGCTTCTGGGTGGGGTGTCTTCCCGCCTCCCCGCGTTCGAAGCCGATGTCGATGATGTTGTCCGGCCCTCCGGCATAGATGGTGTAGGCAGCCTCATTGAACGCTCCTACGCCGTGGTCTGCCATGTTGTCCGCGATGGTGCCGCCGATGGTGTAGGGTTTGACCAACCACAGAATCGGCTCGAACGTCGGTCTTAGGTTCCCGACCCGCCAGCCTTTCCAGAAACCGGCCGACGTCGTGTCCCCTCGCCGCTCGTACACCGCGCTGATCCGCTGCGCCCTGAAAGGCGCGCTAGACTTCTTCCACGCTATCATGTCCTTGAAGGTGAATCCGGCATCTTCCAGCGCCGTCACCGCACGATGAGCCAATCGGCGGCCTGCGAACAGCACTGCCGACCCGCCAGGTTTCAACACCCGGCGCCACTCAACCGCCCACTCCGCACACCACTCCTGGTACTGCAGCGGGATCAGACGGTCCGCCGCGCTCCAGCCGTTCAGCGGCTTCCTTCGACTCCTGAAGACCGAACCCGCTCGTTCCTGCGCGGGACTCACCCCCAGGTACGCTGAGTTGGCGTTGTCGTGGAGAACATCCCATGCCTCGGCGCCGATGCCGTAGGGGATGTCGGAGAGAATCATGTGGATCGAACCGTCGGGGATCTCCCTCAAGCCGCTGATGGAATCGCCAATGGTTAGCGTATTCCTGAACTTCTCCGGTAGATCGCTCACCCTCACATCCTGTCTCTGCCCCTTTTGCCGATTGTGCCGCGCCCGACGGCTCCTGTCAAGGACCTCATCGCCTGATCGTGGAGATCAGCGGCGAACAGGCCGCGGTCCGTTGCTCCACTTGCGGGTACTCCACGGTCAAGGCCACCCGACCAGAAGAGGGCGGGTCGTCCCGCGGCGCGCTGGTTGGGTCCGCCGTCGAATCTCCGCGAATGCGGCGAGCCGCCCCCGGAGTGCCCATCCCGCTTCGTTCACCTCGATCCGACCGGCCCTCACCAACTCGCGCCGTCTCATTCTTAGTCGCAGCGTCCCGGCGCCTTCTGCCGAAACCGCGCCGGTCCACCCTCCTCGCGACCGGGCGACCAAACCCCGAGAGGCCGCTGGCTTGGCTCGCCCGCTGAGACTGGATGGTCCTCTCGACCCATTGCCGGGCCGCCAACTTGGGTTAACTTACCGAGGCGTAGGCATACACCAACGCTCACGCAAGGAGGACAACATGCTTGCCCTGTGGACCAAAGCGGCAACCTGGCTGGACAGCGACGAAGGCGCCTCCATGGTGGAGTACGCACTCCTCGTAGTGCTCATCGCCATCGTCGCCCTGGTAGCCGTCCGGATCGCCGGCACGGAGGTCTCAGAGACCTTCGCCGACATCTCATCCGGCCTCGAGAACCCAGCCACGGGCAGCCCGCCCACAACGTAGGACCGACTAACAGTCCAATCAACGGAGGGGGACCCGCGCTGGCGGGTCCCCTTTCTTTTGCGTCTCAACGCAGCGGCGCCGCACCTCCGACCACACCGGCCGCCGTCTCCTGCCCACCGCGCCCTGGTTCGGCGACTCCCCTAATAGCCGCACGGTCTGCACTCCGCTTTGGCGGTCCTAAAGGCTCTGATGGTCCTCAAGGCCCATGGCCGCTCAGCGATCATGCGCTATCGTCCTGATTGCACCAAGAACCGCTCCCATGCAAGGACAGTCAACATGCTTGCCCTGTGGACCAAAACAGCAACCTGGCTCGACACCGACGAAGGAACCTGGCTCGACACCGACGAGGGAACCTGGCTCGACACCGACGAGGGAACCTGGCTCGACACCGACTAAGGCGCCTCCATGGTCGAGTACGCGCTCCTCGTAGTGCTCATCGCCATCGTCGCCCTGGTAGCCGTCCGGGTCGCCGGCACCGAAGTCTCGGAGACCGTCGCCGACATCTCGTCCGGTCTCGAGAGCAATCCCGGCTTTGCCAACTAGTCGACCATATCCACCATATCCTCGGCCCCGGCCCCGAACCAGTAAGACGCATCGACAATCCATCCATTGAGAAGGGGGTCCGCACCAGCGGACCCCCTTCTTATGCGTCTCCGAGCCGCTGCGCCGACTACCCCCGCATCCGAAGATCAATCGCACGTTGTACCGGGGTCGCCAGTCGCCTCAACACGCCGGCTCGCAGCCCTTTGATGGTCCTCAAGGCCCATAGGCGCTGTGCATTAATGTGGTATCTTGATGAGAGTAGGCAACAAGACAAGAACTCACATAAAGGAGAGACAACATGCTTACTCTGTGGACAAAAGCAACAGCCTGGCTGGACAGCGACGAAGGCGCCTCCATGGTGGAGTACGCACTCCTCGTAGTGCTTATCGCCATCGTGGCCCTGGTAGCCGTCCGGGTCGCCGGCACGGAAGTCTCGGAGACCTTCGGCGAGATCTCGTCCGGTCTCGAGAACGCCCCGCCCACCAACCCCTAAGGCCGACCGACAACCCAATCAATGGAAGGGGGCCCGCCTAGGCGGGTCCCCCTTCTTGTGCGTCTCCGAGCCGCTGCGCCGACTACCCCCGCATCCGCAGATCAATCGCACGTTGTACCGGGGTCGCCAGTCGCCTCAACACGGCGGGCTTGCAGCCCTCTGATGGTCCTCAAGGCCCATAGGCGCTGTGCATTAATGCGATATCTTGATGAGAGTAGGCAGCAAAACAGGAACTCACATAAAGGAGAGACAACATGCTTACTCTGTGGACAAAAGCAACAGCCTGGCTGGACAGCGACGAAGGCGCCTCCATGGTGGAGTACGCACTCCTCGTAGTGCTCATCGCCATCGTGGCCCTGGTAGCCGTCCGGGTCGCCGGCACGGAAGTCTCGGAGACCTTCGCCGAAGTCTCGGCCGGTCTCGAGAACGCCCCGCCCGCCAATCCCTAAGGCCGACCGACAACCCAATCAATGGAAGGGGGCCCGCGCAGCGGGCCCCCTTCCCTGTGCGTCAGCCTCCCTCCCGGGGCCACGGAGACAACACCGCGGGCCACAGGCGAGTGGCCGTCGCCGCGACACCCGGATACGATTTCGCCCGCCATGATCTTCTCCGACCGGTCGATACGCGAGGCGCTGCGATCGGGCTCGATCGTCATCGACCCCCACGAGCCGGCTCATGTGCAGCCTTCGTCTGTCGATTTGCGCGTCGGCGCCGCCTTCCGCGTGTTCGAGAACCACCGCTACTCCGAGATCGACCCCCGGTCGCCGCAAGAGGACATGACCAAGCTGATCGAGGTCGGCGACAACGAGCCGTTCATGCTGCATCCCGGCGAGTTCGTGCTCGGGTCGACCCTGGAGCGGATCAAACTCGGAGACGACATCGTGGCCAGGCTCGAAGGCAAGTCCTCCCTCGGCAGGCTGGGTCTCCTCATCCACTCGACCGCCGGCTTCATCGACCCCGGGTTTGAGGGGCGTGTAACACTCGAGCTGTCAAACGTGGCCACCCTCCCGATAGCCATCCACTCAGGGATGAAGATCGGCCAGATCAGCTTCTGCCGGATGACGACCGCGGCGGAACTCCCCTACGGCTCGCCTCAGCTCGGCTCGAAGTACCAGGGCCAGTCGGGTCCCACGCCGAGTCGCTCACATCGCGACTTTCGCGCCTGACGCTCAGGTGACGTCCCGGCCCAGGTTGGCGAACCTGGTGAACTCCGGCTGGAAGGTCATCTCGACCGGGCCCGTGGCCCCCGCCCTGTGTTTGGCGACGATGACCTCGGCGGTGCCCCTCTTGTCTTGGTCCTCGGGGTGGTAGTACTCATGGCGGTAGATGAACATGACGACGTCGGCGTCCTGCTCGATGGACCCCGACTCCCTCAGGTCGGAGAGGCGGGGGCGCTTGTCCTCCCTCGACTCCAGGGAGCGGTTGAGCTGGGACATGGCGATGATCGGGACGGCCAGCTCGCGGGCCAGGTTCTTCAGGTTCCTGGTGATCTGGGCGATCTCCTGCTGACGGTTCTCGCCGCCCGTCGTCTCCATCAACTGGATGTAGTCGACGACGATCAGGGACAGGCCCCGTTTGCGCTTCAGGCGGCGGCACTTGGCCCGGATGTCGGTCACGGTCACCGCCGGGGAGTCGTCTATGAACATGGGGGCCTGATACATGCGGCCCGCCGCATCGACGACCCTCCGCCACAGGGGCCCGAGCTGACCCGACCGGATCTTCATCGAGTCGACCTTGCCGACCGAGGAGAGGATCCGCTGCACGATCTCCTCCTTGGACATCTCCAGCGAGAAGATGGCCACCGGCTCGTCCTCGGCGGCGGCGTTGACCGCCATGTTGAGGGCGAGGCTCGACTTGCCCATCGCGGGCCGCCCCGCGATCACGACCAGGTTGGCGGGTTGCAGCCCGGCGAGCTTCTTGTCGAGGTCGACGAAGCCGGTGGCGAGCCCGGTCAGGTCGGAGCCGTGCTGCTCCATCTGCTCGATCTGCTCCAAGACGCCGCTGAACAAGGGACCCACCTCGAGCAGCGCCTGAGAGGAGCGTCTCTCGGCGACGGCGAGGACCGATTGCTCCGCTCGGTCGAGCACGTCGGCGATGTCCTTGTCGATGCTGAAAGCAGTCTCGGTGACCGCCGCCCCCGCCCGGATCAGCTCCCGGCGCTTGGCGTGCTCCTCGACAATGCCCGCGTAGTGGTTGACGTTCGACGTGGACGGCACGATGTCGACCAGACGGGTCAGGTACTGGACTCCGCCGACCTTGTCCAACTCGCCCCTTCGGCGCAACACCTCGGACACGGTCACCGGGTCGATCGCCTGATTCGAGTCGAACAACTCCCGCATACCCTCGAAGATCGCCTGGTGGGCGGGGACGTAGAAGTCCGCCGGGCCGATCCGGTCCATGACCTCGTTGACCGCGTCCACGGCCAGCAGGACGGCGCCGATCACCGACTCCTCCGCCTCCCTCGAGTGGGGCGGGCTGCGGTGCCCCGGCCGCATCTGCGTCTGTTCCGTCATGCTCGTCATGTCGTACCTCAACACTGGCAGGCGCCGCTGACAGATTTGGGAGGCTCTCGACGTGCGAGGTCCCGCCGGACGGGGAAGTGGGCCGTTGCGGCGGGGGAAGTGAGAGAAGACTACGCCGGCGCGTCGCCCATCTCAAGTCGCGAGCTCGGTTGTTTTTCGCGATGGAAGATGTCGGCTCGGACGCGGCGCACCCGCGGGGCCGCGCCGCGATTCTCAATGCACAGACTACGGCTAGAGCATGAGGAAACCGGGCTGGGGGCGGGGGCTGAGCCTGCGACACACCACTCGAGCGTCAGGAAACCGAGCGGGGAGTCAGGCGGGGATGACGTCGAGGGTGAGCGAGAACTCGACGTCTTCGTGCACCTTGACCCTGATCTCGTGCAGCCCGATGGCCTTGATCGGGACCACGATCGTCACCTGGCGCCTCTCCAGCTCGATCCCCGTGAAACGTCTGACGCCCTCCACGACGTCGGCGAGTGAGACCGACCCGTAGAGCTGCCCCTCGTCGCCCGTCCGGGCCGCCAGGACAACGCGGGTCCCCGCGAGCTGTTGGGCGATGATCTCCGCCTTCTCCTTCGCCCGGCGCTCAGCCTCGAGCCGGGCGTCGCGAACCGCCGTCGCCTGCGCGAGGGCGCCCGCGTTCGCCTTGATGGCGAAGCCCCTGGGCAACAGGTAGTTGCGGGCGTACCCGTCGGCCACGTCGACGACGTCGCCGCGACCGCCCAGGTCGTCGACATCAGCCGTGAGGATGAGCTTCATCGCCCGCCCACATAGGGCAGGAGCGCCATCTCGCGGGCGTTCTTCACGGCGACGGCCACGTCGCGCTGGTGCTGCGGGCAAAGCCCCGTCACCCGCCGGTTGCGGATCTTCCCCCGGTCGGAGACATACCTCCGCAGCACGGCGGCGTCCTTCCAGTCGACCTTCTTGCTGGGGCAGAGGCCGCAGGGCTTCGGCTTGCCCCGACGGAAGTCTTGACGGCGCCCGCGCGGCGCGCTCTTCGGCTGCCTTCTGTTCTTACGCGGCATTCGACGCTCCTAGAAAGGGGCCTCGTCGGGCCCGTAGCTCTCGCGAGCCTGAGGCGCCGGGGCGCCCTGGGCCCGTTGCTGACCGCCCTCCCGCTGGGTCCGGTTGACCTTCGCGGTGGCCCAACGAAGCGACGGCCCCATCTCGTCGATCCGGATCTCAACGACGGAGCGGCGCTCTCCCTCCTGGGTCTCCCAGGAGCGTTGCTCAAGCCGACCGGTCACGATGACGCGGGCGCCTTTCTCCAGGGACTCGGCGATCTGCTCGGCCTGGTCGTCCCAGGCGGTCCCCCTGAAGAAGCTGGCCTCCTCCTGCCACTCGCCGCTCCTGTCGCGCCAGCGGCGGTTTACGGCCATGCGGATCTTGGCCATGGCCGTCCCCGACGGCGTGAACCGCAGCTCCGGGTCGTCCACCAAGTTCCCTACGAGTGTGACGCTGTTTGACATCAGGTTTTCCTCTCTGTTCGGTCCTGCCCGCGACTATGCCGCGTCGACAGGACAGATTCCAGGGCGCCGGCCGCCGAGACCGCCGGCGTCGCTGCCGCCGTCCTCGCTGCGCCGCCCGCCGCTCGCCTACTTCTCACTGAGACGGACGATCTTATGACGGACCACCTCGTCGGCGAGCGAGAGCATGCGGTCGAGGGAGTCGACGGTCTCGGTCTCCGACCTGAAGGTCAGCACCGTGTAGTACCCCTCCGCCAGGTGATCGATCTCATAGGCGAGGCGGCGTTTGCCCCACGGATCGGAGTCGACGACGTGGGCGCCGTTGTCGGACAGGTACGACTCCAGCTCCTTGACCTTGGCGCCGAAGTCGGTCTCGGCCAGGTCGGGCCGGTGAATGGTCATGATCTCATATTCGCGCATGCAGCCTCCCATGGGCCTCCGGTCGGAAGGCCCCGCCGACACGACGGGGCAGGGGCTTCGCTCGCCGATCGGCGCGGGCCTCGGCAAGCGGAGCACCGATGATAGGCGCCGTCATCCGTCTCCGGTAGTCGAGAGCGCCGACCCCTCGCTCAGGTCGAGCTCGCCCAGCGGCGTCTCCAGCGCCCAACCGATCGGGCCGGGCGAGGGGTAGGTCGGGCAGGCATCCCCCGAGCAGGGATCCATCTGAGTCGACCCGATGAGCGCCCCATCGCCGTCGAACCACCAGATGTCGAGCGGGATGAGGGCGCCCTTCATCGTGAACGTCGCCTCCGCGGGCGACCGCCAGGAGAAGAGAAGGCCCGCGACGCCTCTCGGCAGCGCCTCGACTCCCCGCAGGCCTTGATGTCGCTCCTCGGGCTCGTCGGCCACCCACACCGTCAAGTCCTGGTCGCCGACTGTGATCGACTCCGACGGGAAAGGGTGGTCCACGGCTGCCGGCCCCGAGCAAGCGGCGACGGCGGCGGCGACACAGAGCGCGACGACGAACGCTCTCGCGTCCCGTGAGGCGAGACGGCGCCTCCCCGACGGCGCCCGCCGGCGATGCGTGTGCAGTCTCGCGGCTCTCATCCGTACTACTGCACACGCTAGGCGATGCGTGTGCAGTTTCGCGGCTCTCATCGGTACTACTGCACACGCATCGGTCAGATGACCGAACGCACCCACTCGATGTCGGCGGCGTGCTCCTCCGCGCCGCCGGGCGTCTCGACGATCACAGGGGCGGCGGCCTCACCGATGACCTGCGCCAACCCGGCCAAAGGGATCTCGCCTTGGCCCAGGAGAGCGTGACGATCGCGGCCCGAGTCGAACGGGTCCTTCGAGTCGTTGGCGTGCACGACGTCGATGCGGCCGGCGGCGCCCATGATGGCGTCGACAAGGCCGTCCAGAGGCTCGCCGCCGGCCCAGGCGTGGCAGGTGTCGAGAGCGAGCCCCACCCCGCTCCCGCCGATCTCCTCCCAGAGCCGCCTGATCGACTCCGCTCGCCGCGCCACAGCCTTGTCGCCTCCCGCCGTGTTCTCGATGAGGATCTGCGTGTCGGTGTCGATGGCGGCGAGAGCCTTCCCCCACCGGGCGATCCCCTCCTCCCGAGTCCCCTCCCCGGTGACGTGCCCGCCGTGGACGACGACGGCCCTGGCGCCGATCTCCGAGGCGGCGTCGCACGTCTCCTGGAGGATCCGCCTGCTCGGGATGCGCACCCGGTTGTTGTCGGCGCAGACGTTGATCAGGTAGGGCGCGTGGACGTAGATGGGTATCGCCGAGCTTCGCAGCTCGGCCGCGTCGTCGCGGGGCCGAGGTTTCCTCCAAGTCTGCGGGCTGGACAAGAAGATCTGGATGACGTCGGCGCCTCGGGCCTCCGCCTCCGCCAGCGGGCGCGCTGAGGGGACATGCGCCCCGACGAGGGTCACTCCTCCTCCACGCCCGCCCCCATGAGGCCGGCCTCGGCCGTCGCCTCCCAACGGGCCGCCTCCGCGGCGTGATCGACGATCAACTCCGCCACGAGATGAGGGGGGCGCGACCAGTCCTCGGCGGGCACGCCGAGCGTCCTCGCCCCGACCCAGCGGGCGCCCCACGGGTGGTCGGGCAGGGCCCCGCGATTGCGGACCTCCACGATCAGCAGCGGGACCTTGGCCCCCTCATCGACGGCCTCGCCCGCGCTCACGCCCTCGACGTCCCCCCACCCGATCACCGCAGCCGGGCGGAACGGGCCCGCGATCTTCAAGGCGAGTCCCTGGCGCCTGCACTCGACCACCCGGGTCGGCGCAAACGCCTCCTTCAGGCCCCAGACGACCAGGAAGACGGAGAACAGGAGCATCACCCAGGCGAAGATCACGTCTCTCGGCTCATAGATCTGGAGGTCCTCAGGGTTGGGGAACACGCGGTCCTGGAGCCATCTCGTCATCCTCCGCGTCGTGAGAACGTCAAGAGAGATGACAAGAAGCGGGAGACCCGCCGCCGCCTTTAGCACCATCTTGACGGGGGAGCGCCTCACCGCCGCCCTCACTCCCCCACCCCCAGGTCGGCGGGCGCGACAAGGGCCAGGTACGGGACGCCGAGGTCTCCGAATGCGGTCTCGGCCTCTCCGCCCGACCGGTCCACCATGACGATCGCCTGCACCACAGAGAGACCCTCGTCGAAAACGACCCGGGCAGCCTCCACCGCGGCCCCGCCGGTGGTCGTCGTGTCCTCAACCAGCGCAACCTTCGCCCCGGAGGTCACCGGGCCCACAAGACGACCGCCCGCGCCGTGGCCCTTCGCCTCCTTCCTGACTGAGAAAGCCTTGAGGGGCCTGCCCGCCTGTGTGGCCGTCATCGCCGTCGCCACCGCAATCGGGTCGGCGCCCATGGTCATGCCGCCCACGGCCTCCGCGTCGGGCGCCAACACCTCAGCCACCGCGCGCCCCACGACCCAAGCGCCCTCGCCGTCGAACGTGACCCGCCTGCCGTCGAGGTACCACGAGGACACAGCGCCCGACCGCAGCGTGAACGGCCCGTCGGTGCGGAGAGCGTGGGCCTTGAGATGGGCGATGAGGGCGTCCCTGGACACGTCCCCATCGTATCGGGCGACTGCCGGGGAGCTAGGTTCGCCCCACATGGATCTCTACCTTGTCCGACACGGCGAGCCCGACTGGGCGCCTGACCGGATCGCCCGCAACGACCCCGAGCTGACCCCCCTGGGCCGCGACCAGGCAGCCCGGGTTGCTCAAGAGCTGGTCTCCATCGGCGCCGTCGACCGGTTGTGGGTGTCGCCCATGATGCGGGCGATGCAGACGTCCGAACCGATCGTGAGATCCCTGGGCACCGAGCGGAAGGTCCACAACTGGCTTCACGAGATCGCCAACCCGCCGCAGTGGGACGGGTCGCCCGCCGAGGAGATCGACCGGTGGTTCGAGACGGTGAACCTGCGGTCGATGGAAGACCTGTGGGACGGGCTCGGCCCCGGCGGCGAGTCGTTCCTCGACTTCCATCAGCGCGTCTGCGGCGGGCTTGTCGAGACGCTCGCCTCGTGCGGCGCCCGCCCGCTGGAAGAGGGCCGGCCGCACCTCTGGGCCGTGGACGAGCCCGCCATGCGAGTGGTCGTCGTCGCCCACGCCGGCGCCAACGCCGTGATCCTGGGCCGGCTCCTCGGCTTGCCGCCCGTGCCCTGGGAGTGGGAGAGGTTCCGCCAGCCCCACACCGGCGTCTCCCGGCTCACCACGATCCGCATCGCCCACGGGTGGGCGTTCTCGCTCCGCAGGCTCGGTGCCGTCGCCCACCTCGACCCGTCGATGGTGACGGTCTAGAGGCGCGTCGCCAAACTGGCGAGCCGGCTAGAACGGCGACGCCTCGGCCGACAGGGCTGCACCGTCGCACACGCATGCTGAGCGTGTGCAGCAGTACCGACGAGAGCCGCGAAACTGCACACGCAACGCCCAGCGTGTGTAGTAGTACCGACGAGAGCCGCAAAACTGCACACGCATCGGCCGGGCAACCCTCGACCCGCGGCATTACACCCGCGAAGGCGCCACCAGAGGGTCGCCGCCGCCTCGCCCGGCCTACTTGCCGAAGCGGCGGGTGCGGCCGGCGAAGTCGCGGAGGGCGCGGAGGAAGTCGACGTGACGGAAAGCCGGCCAATTCACGTCGACGAAGATGAACTCGGCGTAGGCCGACTGCCAGAGCAGGAACCCGGACAGACGCGACTCCCCCGACGTCCTGATCAGCAAGTCGGGGTCGGGCATATCCGCCGAGTACATGTGGCCGGCGAGGGCGGCCGACGTTATGCGAGCGGGGATCTCCTCGCCGGGGACGCCGTCAGAGACCAACTCCGACACCAGGTCCTTGGCGGCATCGACGATCTCCTGCCGTCCCCCGTAGCCCATAGCGACGTTGAGCCTGCGCGACCCGTCGGGGCCGGCCTCCACGGCCGCCTTCGCCGCCGCGGTGAGCCGATCGGGCAGCAGGTCGAGGCTCCCGATGACCCTCAGGCCCATGTCGTGCTCGCCGCAAAGCGAGGGCAGGCGCTCGAACAGCTCAACGAGGACGTCGAAGTAGGGGTCGAGCTCGTCGGCGGGCCGGGACAGGTTCTCGGTGGAGAGCACCCAGGCGGTGACCGCCGGGATGCCCAACTCGTCGGTCCACCCGAGGAACTCCTCGAAGCGCCTCATCCCCACCCGGTAAGACTCGGTGAAAGAGGCCAGACCCTCCTCCCGGGCGTGGCGGCGATGCCCGTCGAGCACGACGCCGATGTGCCTGGGGAGTCGGTCCCGATCGAGGCCGGAGCGAAGGCGCCGCTCGTAGACGCGGTAGAGGAGACTCAGAGCCATCTCAGCTATTCAGTTTACGGCGGGGTACCGGGTAGCTTGTGTCAAATGGAGCGATGGACGCTCGGCAAGATGCAAAACCCCATCAGAGGGTTCCTCCATGGGGGCGCCGCCATGGCCGCGCTCGTCGGTCTGGCCTTCCTCCTCTCCCGCGCCTGGGGAAGGGCCGCCGCCATCGTCGGAGCGCTCATCTTCGGGACGACCATGCTCCTGATGTACACCGTCTCCTCCCTCTATCACTCGATCCCGTGGGGCGAGCGCTGGAAGGCGAGGTGGCAACGCCTCGACCACTCGACGATCTTCCTGATGGTCGCCGGCACGTTCACGCCCATCGCCATCGCCGCTCTCGACGGGGTCGCCCTCGTGGCCGGGCTCGGCCCCATCTGGGCGATCGCCCTCACCGGCATCCTCCTCAAGACCCTGCACGCCAATGTCAAGACGGGGCTGTCGGTGACTCTGCAACTGTCGATGGGGTGGGTGGCCGTCTTCTGGATGCCGCGCATCGTCGACACGCTCGGGATCGGCGCGGTGGCACTGATCCTCCTCGGCGGACTCTTCTACACGGTCGGCGCCGTCTTCTTCATCACCAAACGGCCGCGGCTGGCGCCGCGGAGCTTCTCCTACCACGAGCTGTTCCATGTGTTCGTCGTGGCCGCCAGCGGCTTCCACTTCTCGGCGATCTTCCTCTACGCCATCCCGGCCATCTGACCCTCATCCCCGCCGCAGATTCGCCCCCCTAAATCCGATTTCCCAGTGGTGTGTCGTAGTCTGTGCATCGAGAATCGCCCCGCGGGCGCAGGACCGCCGCGATCGGCGTGCGTCATCCCGCCGACGGCCCCCTAGCGCCGGGGCAGCCGCGGCTCCTCGGCGCACAACGCCTCGATGTCGCTGACCTCGCGCGGGACCGACTCCGTCATGTTCTCCCCGCCGTCCGCCGTGATCAGGATGTCGTCCTCGATCCGCACGCCGATCCCGAAGAACTCCTCCGGGATCTGATGGGTGATCTTCTCGGCGCCCTCCTTCTCCTCCTCCTCGAGGGCGGCGGCGGCCGCGGCACCGAGACGGGACCGCCGCTCGGCCCGCTCGTCGAGGTCATACTCGAGGAGGGTCAACTCGATCTCCCCGTCGCCGGGCGCCACATAGAGACCCGGCTCCACCGTGAAAGCCATGCCCGGCTCAAGCGGCCGAGGTCTCCCGTCCACGCGGTAGGCGCCCCGATCATGGACGTCGAGGCCCAGCCAGTGGCCGACGCCGTGCATGAAGAACTGGGTGTAGTGG
>Ga0056123_1000081_pt1 | contig 19691 bp, 19 predicted proteins | sample WorMetHEROISLAND_3_FD_71122 | JGI IMG/M metagenome (GOLD analysis project Ga0056123, IMG submission 71122) | Marine gutless worms symbiont microbial communities from Max Planck institute for Marine Microbiology, Germany - Olavius sp. 3 HERON ISLAND ...
CAGCGGGCCAACTCGGTGTGGGGCGAGACCGAGTCGTCGCCGAACAACGAGACCCGCGGCCGCCTGCCGGTCACCGCGGCGAACGTCTGGGGGCCGATGAACTCCAGCGACGACTCGGTCATGACGACCTGGACTTCGGCGCCCGCCTGGACGAGGCGACGCGCCAACTCGGCGGACTTGTAGGCGGCGACCCCGCCGGTGACGGCGAGCAGGGCCCGCCGGCCGCGAAGCACTACTCCTCGACGGTCTCTACGGCAACCTTGCCCTCGGCGATCTCCTCCATGGCGATCGTGAGGGGCTTGCGGGACAAGGAGTGCACCTGCGGCGGCACGAACTCGCCGTACCCGACGCCGAGTTGATGGAAGTAGCTGTTGATCTGGCGGGCGCGGCGGGCCGAGACCACGACCGTGGCGAACCGGTTCCCTATCTGTTCGATTACGTCTTCAAGCTTCATCGCCATAAAGGATAACCCATCACGGCCCGGAGATCAGATTCGCCACCTCCTCAACGGCGACGTCGAGGTCGTCGTTGACGACTATGTGGTCGAAGAGCTCCGTCGCCTCCGCCAACTGAGCCGACGCCATCGCCAGCCGGCCCGTGATCTCCCTCTCCGGGGTGTCGCCGCGGCCGCGGAGACGAGCCTCCAGCTCCTCGGGGCTCGGCGGGGCGATGAAGATCATCTTGGCCTCCGGCCTTCTCTCCCTCACCTGCCTGGCGCCGATCAGCTCTATGTCCAACAGGGCGGTCCGACCCTCCCGCACGGCCGCGTCGACGGGCCCCGCCGGAGTCCCGTAGGAGTAGCCGTTGTAGACGGCCCACTCCAAAAGGTCCCCGCTGTCGAGAAGCTCACCGAACCCCTCCTCGGACATGAAGAGGTAGTCGGCGCCGTGGCGCTCTCCCGGCCTCGGGGGGCGCGTGGTCGCCGAGACCGAGAACACGAGATCGGTGCTCTCGAGCAGGCGACGGATGATGGACGTCTTCCCCGAGCCGGAAGGCCCTGAGACGACAACCAACGCGCCGATCACGCCGGAGGCGCCGCTACGAGAACTCGGCGAGGAGCCCTTCCCTCTGCCTGTCCCCGAGACCGCGGACCCGCCTGTTCTCGGAGATGGCCAGCCTCTCCATGAGACGCTTCGCCTTGATCTTCCCGGCCCCGGGCATCGACGCGATCAGGCTCTCGACTTTGAGGCCCGCCACCAGCTTGTCTTCCGCGGCCCTGTCGAACAGCTCGGCCAGACTCATCGAGCCCGTCTTGAGAAGGCCCTTGACCTCGGCTCTGACTCTCCGGGCCTCCGCCGCCTTGGCGAGGGCCTGCATACGTTGCTCGTCGGTCAGTTTGGGGGGTTGTGCCATACGTTCGAATCCTACGTCTCGCGGCCCGGCGGCCCGGGCCTGGAAGATCGACGATAGCCGCAGGTCACGGCGCAGGCGGCGAGTCTCGTTCGCCGGCTGCGATGTCGGCGGCTATCGCCGCGGCGGCCGCCGCCGGGTCGGGCGCGGCTGTGATCGCCCGACCTATCACCAGCAGGTCGGCGCCCGCCCGCAGCGCCTCGACGGGCGCCGTCGCGCGCTTCTGGTCGCCGAGGCTCGCCCCGGGAAGCCGGATCCCCGGCGTCGCCACGAGGAGGCTCGACGAGATCTCCTTGACCGAGGCCGCCTCGCGCGGGGAGCAGACGACCCCTTCGACGCCCCGATCCTCGGCGAGACGCGCCAAGAGCCCCACTTGGGCGGCGGCCGAGCGGGAGACGCCCGCGGCTACCAGGTCGGCGTCGTCCAGCGAAGTGAGCACGGTCACTGCGAGCACGCCTCGTCCCATGCCTGCGACTGCCGCCTCAAGCATCTCTCCTCCGCCGGCAGCGTGCGTCGTCACCCAGCGGGCCCCGGCCGCCCGCACCCGTGAGGCGGCTTGCCGCACCGTGTTGGGAATGTCGTGCAGCTTCACGTCGGCGAGCACCGGCAGCCCTCGGCGGGCGATGTCCCGGATGGCGCGCGGTCCCTCCGCCATCACAAGCTCGAGCCCGACCTTGAACCCGCCGACATGGCTCTGCACGGCGCCGGCGAGAGTGTCGGCCTCCTCCAAGGTCGGGACGTCCAGCGCGACCAACACCGGGGTCACCACTCCGACACCGACCCCACAATCTCGTCGACCCCCGCGGCTCCCAAGCGCTCCAGGACTTCGACAAGCTCGCGCCTGACCCGGGCCCCCGCCTTGGGCTCGGCCAGGTGGACCGTGCCCATCTCCACCGCCGAGGCGCCGGTCATCAGGTACTCGACGACGTCGCGGCCGGCGACGACTCCCCCGCACCCGACGATCGGAAGGTCGGGCATCGCCTTGTGCACCTCGTAGACGCACCGCAGCGATAGAGGTTTCAGCCCGGGGCCGCTGTAGCCGCCGACCCCCCCGCTGAGAAGGGGCTTCCGACGCTCGACGGAGGCCCCGAAACCCAGGGCGGTGTTGGTGAGCACGACGAAGTCGGCGCCCGCCTCCGCGCAGGCGGCCGCCGCGGCGACGATGTCGGCGGTGTTCGGCGAGAGCTTCGCCCCGACCGGGACGTCGACCGCGGCCGCCGCGGCGGCGACGACCGACGCGCTTCGCTCGGGGTCCATCGACCACATCAACCCGTCCTCGTTGGGGCAGGAGAGATTGACCTCCACGGCCGACGCGCCCGCCGCCGCCAACCCCGCCGCCGCTTGGGCGAAAGCCTCCGCGTCTGCGCCCACCGCCGACCCCCAGACCGGCACGCCGAGCTTCGGGATCAGCGGGGCCATCTTGGCCGCCCACGCCTCGACGCCGGGACCCTGCAACCCGACGCCGTTGAGCATGCCGACCGACGTCGTCGCCATGCGCGGGGCGGGGCGCCCGTCGCGCTTCTCGGGCGCCGTCGACTTGGCCACGGCCGCCCCGTACCAGCGCACGTCGGCGATCTGCGCCCACTCCCACACCGACCCCACCGTGCCCGAGGCGGCGATCAGCGGCGAGCGGAGGGCCAACCTCCCGACGGACGTCGTCAGGGAGACCGCCGCCACTCCTGAATGCTCCTCGGCCGGCGAACGGCGGCCGGGCCCGCTCGCAGGCTCCTCGCCGCGGCGAGCCCTCCCTGGATCGTGGTCACGCAGGGCACGGCGTGACGGCGGGCGGCCTGACGGATCAACCGGCCGTCGGACCGGGCGCGCCCGCCTCTGGGCGTGTTGACGACAAGCTGCACCTCGCCGCCCTTGAGGCGCTCCCCGATGTCCCTCGGCCCCTCGCCGATCTTGCTGACCTCCTCGGCTTCCACGGCGTGGTGGCGCAGGAACCGGGCCGTCCCCCTGGTGGCGATCAGCTCCAGCCCGAGGAGGGTGAAAGCCTGGGCCACCGCCAACCCCATGGGCTTGTCCCGGTCGGCGAAGGACAAGAACACCCGCCCCTCGTCGCTGAGGGTGTGGCCTGCGCCGAGCAACGCCTTGCCGTAGGCGACCCCCATGTCCGAGCCGATGCCCATGACCTCCCCGGTGGCCTTCATCTCGGGGCCGAGGACCGAGTCTTCCTCCGGGAAACGCTCCCAAGGGAGGACGGCCTCCTTCACGGCCACGAAACCGGCCTCCCCCGGGGCGGGCACGACCCCCCGCGCCCGGAGGCCGGATACCGACTCTCCCATCATCACGAGCGCGGCGACCCGGGCCAGGGGGATTCCCGTCGCCTTCGAGATGAACGGGACTGTCCGGCTCGCTCGCGGGTTCGCCTCCAGCACATACACGTCGTCGCCCTTGACGGCGCATTGGATGTTGATCAAACCCCTCACGCCGAGCGCGTCGGCCAGGTCCTCCGCGGCGCGCAAGATCGTCTTCTGGGCCTCATCGGAGACAGTGGGCGGCGGAGTGACGCAACTTGAGTCCCCCGAGTGCACGCCGGCCTCCTCAACATGCTCCATCACGCCGCCGACGAGCAACTCGGCGCCATCGAAAACGGCGTCAACGTCCACCTCGACGGCGGACTCGAGGAAGCGGTCGATGAGGATCGGGCTCGACGTCACCTCGGGGTCGCCTTCCCCGTAGATGTCTCGCATGTACTCCGCTAGCTCCTCAAGGCCGTAGATCACCCTCATCTTGCGGCCGCCCAACACAAAGGAGGGCCGGACCACCACCGGGAGGCCGATCTGGTCGACAACCTCCTCCGCCTCCGCTGCGGAAGTCGCCGTCCCGGCGGGGGGCTGCATCAACCCCAGCCGGGCGCAGATCTCGGCGAACCGCTCCCTGTCCTCGGCGAAGGCGATCGACTCCGGCGAGGTCCCGGCGATCTTCACCCCCGCCGCCTGCAGCCCATCGGCCAGGTTCAGCGGGGTCTGCCCGCCGAGCTGGACGATGACTGCTTCCGGCCGCTCGGCGTCGATGACGGCCAGGACATCCTCGATGGTGAGAGGCTCGAAGTAGAGGCGGGCCGACGTGTCGTAGTCCGTCGACACCGTCTCCGGGTTGCAGTTGACCATCACAGTCTCATAACCCGCCTCGGCCAACGCCAGGGCGGCGTGGACGCAGCAGTAGTCGAACTCGATGCCTTGGCCGATCCGGTTGGGGCCCGACCCGAGGACCGCCACGCGCGGCTTGTCGGCGGGCGGCGTCTCGCTCTCGTCCTCAAAGGTCCCGTACATGTACGGCGTGAGGGCCTCGAACTCGGCTGCGCAGGTGTCCACCGTCTTGAAGACCCTTGTCAGACCCTCCTCGACCCGGCGCCGTCTGACGTCGGCCTCGTCGCCGGCCCAGAGGTGAGCGATCTGGCGATCGGAGAACCCGCGGCGCTTGGCGTCGGTGAGCGTCGCCGAGTCGCGGGCGGCCTCCAGGTCGAGGCGAGTCTCGACTATCTCGGCCACCTGATCGACGAACCAGGGGTCAATGGACGACAGCTCCGACACCTTCTCGACGGCCCAACCCCTACGCAACGCCTCGCCGACGGCGAAGATCCTGTCGGGCGCGGCCACGGACACGGCGGCCGCCAGCTCCTCGTCGCCCATCTCCAAGAGCGGCGCCTCGGCGGGGTCGGCGCCCAATCCCGCCCGCCCGTTCTCGAGGCTGCGCAACGCCTTCTGGAGCGCTTCGGCAAAGGTGCGGCCGATCGCCATGGCCTCGCCGACGCTCCGCATCGAGGTGCCCAAATTCCGCGGGGCGGAGGGAAACTTGGCGAAGTCGAAGCGGGGGGCCTTCACGACCACATAGTCCAACGCCGGCTCGAAGGAGGCGGGCGTCACGCCGGTGATGTCGTTGGCGATCTCGTCGAGCGTGTGGCCGACGGCCAGCAGCGCCGCGATCTTGGCGATGGGGAACCCTGTCGCCTTCGATGCCAGCGCCGACGAGCGACTCACCCTGGGGTTCATCTCGATGACGAGCCTGCGCCCCGTCTTCGGGTCCACGGCGAACTGGACGTTGGAGCCCCCTGTTTCCACCCCGATCGCCTCGAGCACCTTCACACCGTCGTCGCGCATCTCCTGGTACTCCCGGTCGGAGAGGGTCTGGGCCGGGGCGACGGTGATGGAGTCGCCCGTGTGCACGCCCATCGGGTCCAGGTTCTCGATGGAGCAGACGATCACCGCGGCCCCGGCGCGGTCCCGCATCACCTCAAGCTCGTACTCCTTCCAGCCGTAGACCGACTCCTCGACCAAGATCTCGCCGACGGGCGAGGCGGCCAACCCGTTGCCGGCCACCGTCCGGAACTCGGCTTCGTCGTCGGCGATCCCGGTTCCCCCGCCGCCCAGGATGAACGACGGGCGGACCATCGCCGGGAACCCGATCTCGGCGGCGATCCGCGTCGCATCCGCCATCGAACGGGCGTACCCGGCGCGGGGGACCTCCAGCCCGATGGCCTCCATCGTCTCCTTGAACCGACCCCGGTCCTCCGCTTTGTCGATGGCGTCGAGGCCCGCGCCGATCATCTCGACGCCTTTGCTCTCCAGGTAACCGGACCTGGCCAGCTCCGACGCCACGTTCAACGCCGTCTGGCCGCCGAGGGTCGGGAGCAGCGCGTCGGGGCGCTCCTTGGCGATCACCTCGGCGACGACATCCTGTGTGATCGGCTCGATGTAGGTGGCGTCCGCCAGCTCCGGGTCGGTCATGATCGTCGCCGGGTTCGAGTTGACGAGGATCACCCGGTAACCCTCGGAGCGCAAGGCTTTCGCGGCCTGGGTCCCCGAGTAGTCGAACTCACACGCCTGCCCGATGATGATCGGGCCGGACCCGATGAGGAGGATCGACTGCAGGTCGTCGCGGCGGGGCATCAGCGGCTTTCTTCGATCAGCTCGACGAAGCGATCGAAGACCGGCGCGGCGTCGTTGGGGCCGGGGGCGGCCTCAGGGTGGTATTGGATCGAGAAGGCCGGGGCGTCCTCGAAGGTCATGCCCTCCAAGGTGCCGTCGTTGAGGTTCTGGCGGGTCGGGCGGACCGCGCCCAGCTCGGTGTCGACCGACTCCGGGAGGAGGGCAGGCCCGACGGGCCCGTCTCGCTCCGGCGGCGCGGCGTCGGCCAGCGACCACAGGTCGACCGCGAACCCGTGGTTCTGGGCCGTGATCTCCACACCGCCGTCGCCCATTCGCCGCACCGGGTGGTTACCGCCGTGGTGCCCGAAGGGGAGTTTGTACGTCCGGGCGCCCGCTGCCAACCCCAGCACCTGGTGCCCGAGGCAGAGCCCGAAGACCGGGTATTCGCCCAGCAACGCCCGGACCGTGTCCGTTGCGGCCCGCAACGGCTCGGGGTCGCCGGGGCCGTTGGAGACGAGCACCCCGTCGGGCGAGAGCCCACCGATCTCATCCGCCCCGGCGCTCGCGGGCATGACGACAACGTCGAAACCCCGGGCGGTGAGGCTCGTGATGATGTCTCGCTTCACGCCCAGGTCGATCACCGCCACCAACCCGCGGCGCTCACCGACCGCGTCCGCCCCGTAGGGCTCGGCCGTCGTCACCGCCGACACCAGGTCCCTGCCTTTCATGCTCGGCGCCTCCGCCGCCGCGGCGACAAGCTCGGCTTCGGTGACCCCGGCGCCCATCGCCGCGGGCATGGCGCCTCGATCCCTGAGGCGCCTGGTGAGCCTGCGGGTGTCGATGTCGGACAAGGCGACCACGCCGTTGTCCCTGAGGTAGTCGCCGAGGTCGCCCTCCGACCGCTGGCTCCACTCGCGCCGAGACAGGGAACGCATGACGAAACCCGACACCGCCGGGCCCGAAGACTGGGCGTCGACCTCGGTCACGCCGTAGTTGCCGACATGGGAGACGGTCATCACGACGATCTGCCCGGCGTAGGACGGGTCGGTGAGTATCTCCTGGTAGCCGGTCATGGACGTGTTGAACACAGCCTCGCCGGTGGTCACGCCGTCGGCGCCCACCGAGCGGCCCTTGAACACCGCTCCGTCGGCGGTGGCCAGCAACGCGGGCTTGCCGCCGGTCACTCGCCGTCCCCCAACCGCCAGGTGATGTCGCCCTCACAGATCGTCGCCCGCACCCGCCCCCGCATCCGGCGGCCCAAGAACGGGCTGTTCGACGAACGCGACTCGAATGTCCGCGGCGCCCATGTGTCGTCCGGGGCCAGCACGACGACGTTGGCGGGCCCTCCCGCGGCCAACGGGCGGCCTTGCCGCTCCAACCCCGCGACCAGGGCGGGCGCCGAGCTCATGGCATCGAACAACCGGCCCGGGTCGCCGACGGTCTCTCTGACCGCCGAGGCGGCCGTCTCCAGCCCGATGACGCCTCTCGGCGCAAGCTCGAAGGTCGTCGCCTTCTCGTCGGCGGTGTGCGGCGCGTGATCGGTGGCGACGACGTCGATGGTCCCGTCCCCGAGCGCGTCCCGGAGAGCGTCGCGGTCCGCCGCGGCCCGGATCGGCGGGTACATCTTGAAGTTGGTGTCGAGGCCTTCGAGCGCCGTGTCGTCGAAGACGAGGTGGTGGGGCGTCACCTCGGCCGTGACCGGCAGTCCCTCCGCCTTCGCCTCGCGGATCAGCTCGACGGTCGCCGCCGCCGACGCATGCTGGCAGTGGTAGGCGGCGCCGGTCGCTTCGACAAGGCCGAGATCGCGTCTCACCACAGACGACTCCGCCTCCGACGGGAGGCCGCCGATGCCGAGCCTCGCCGACACGGCGCCCTCGTGCATGTGCCCCCCGGCCGTCATCGCCGAGTCCTCGGCGTGTTGGCAGACGACCGCGCCGTCCAGGCCCGCCAGACGCTCCATGATCGACCGGAGCACGGATCCGTCGAGAACCGAGGCCCCGTCGTCGCTGAACATGCGCACACCTTCGTCGTAGAGGGCCTCGAGGTCGGCGGGGGCCTCTCCGTGGCCGGCCGTCATCGAAGCGGCCACGGCGACCTCCACCAAGCCGACCTCCTCTCCGCGCTCCAGGGCGCGGCGGACGGCCCCGGGATGGTCGATCGGCGGCGATGTGTTCGCCATCATGACCACGGCGGTGAAACCTCCCGCGGCGGCCGCCCGGGACCCCGACTCGATGTCCTCTTTCCACGTCTGCCCCGGCTCTCGGAAGTGGACGTGGATGTCGACGAAACCCGGGCCGACGAGGCACCCGGAGGCGTCGATGACTTGAACGGCCCCGGCCGCCTCGCTGACGTAGCCGTGGCCGACCGCGGTTATCTCCCGTCCCTCAATCACCACGTCGGCCGCCGTGAAACCGCCCTCGGCGCACACCATCCCGTCTTTGATCAGTATCACGAGCGGACCTCCCTGGCGAGGGTAGCCAGCACCCCGTGCACGAAGGCGGCGGAGCGCTCCGTCGAGTAGGTCTGAGCCAGCCGGACCGCCTCGGAGATGATCACAGCGACCGGCGTGCCCGGGTTGTTGATCAACTCGAAGAGCCCGAGCCTCAGGATGTTCCGGTCGATGACCGGCATGCGGGCCACGCTCCAGCCCCTGGACACGGACGCGATCGCGGAGTCGAGGTCGTCGAGGTCGGCGACGACCCCGGCGAGCATCTCGCCGGCTCTGCCCGTAGCGTCGGACGGCGCTCCTACGGCCTCGCGCTCGTAGAGGCGCTCCAGGGCCATGTCGCGGGTCTCGACCTTGACCTTGCCTCCCAGCGCGCCTGCGATCTCGCCCGCCAGGGCGGCGCCGACGAACTCGTTGGGCGCGTCGGGCTCGCCCTGCGACCTCAACGCGGCTTGGACATCGGCGACGGGGCGGGAGATGGCCTCCGCCAGGCCCCGAACCGAGACCTGAGCCGGGATCATGATCGCCTGGGGCCGGCTCATGCTCGGCTCAGGTACTCCCCTGTCCTGGTGTCCACTTTCACCCGGTCTCCCTGCTCAACGAACAACGGGACCTGGATCTCCAACCCGGTCTCGATCGTCACCGTCTTGACGGCGCCGGTCCTGGTGTCCCCCTTGGCGCCGGGCTCGGCGTAGGTCACCTCGACCTCGACGGAGGCGGGCATGCTCACGCCGATGGCCGTCCCCTTGTGCATGAGAAGGCTCACTTTCAGGCCGTCGACCAGGAACCCGGCGGCGTCGCCCACGTCAGCGGACCCGAGGACGACCTGGCTGTAGTCGGAGAGGTCCATGAAGTGGCGCCCGAGGTCGTCGGAGTAGAGATACTGATGGTCGCGGCGGTCGATGATGGCCTGCTGAACGCCCTCGTCGGCCCGGAACGTCCGGTCGAGAACCTGGCCGGTCTCGATGTTCTTCAGCTTCATCCTCACAAACGCCTTGCCTTTGCCCGGCTTGACGTGCTGGTGTCGGACTATCGAGAAGAGGCCGTCGTCGAGTTGGAGGGCCATCCCCGGCCTCACGTCGTTGGTGCTGATCATCGGTTGGGACCTATGGGTGGGCACGGTACCCCGTTCACAGGCCGATCGAAGTCAAGGCCGCGTCGACGTCGGCGCGGCCGACGTGTTCGAGCACAGGGTCGCCGACGGCGCGGAGCAGGACCATGCGCAGCCCCTGGGCGTCCCGCTTCTTGTCGCGGCCGAGAAGCTCGACGACGCGGGCGCGGTCGACTCCTTCCGTTCGCGTCGGCAGCTCAAGACGGCCCAAGGCGCCAACGATCATGTCGACGTCCCCGAATCCGCAGCGCTCGCCGGAGACCGCGGCCGCGGCCACCAACCCGACGGCGACGCTGTCGCCGTGGGAGAGGCCGCCCGCGTACTCGATGGCATGGCCGATGGTGTGCCCCAGGTTGAGGAAGGCGCGCTCCCCCAACTCCCGGTCGTCGCGGGTGACGATCCCCGCCTTGACGGCGGCGGCCCGGGCCACCACCTCGTCCAAGGGGGCGTCGAGGCCTCGCTCGCCCAGCAGGTCGGCGAGGCCGCCGTCCCCGATCAGGCCCGCCTTGAAGGCCTCGGCCATCCCCTCCCGAAGCAGGGGCCGCGGCAGCTTCTGGAGCAGGGTTGTGTCGACGGCTACCCGCGTCGGGTGCCAGATCACTCCCACCAGGTTCTTCCCGGCGAGGTTGACCGCGGTCTTCCCGCCGATCGAGGCGTCGACCGCGGCCAACAGGGTGGTGGGGATGTGCACGACTTCTACCCCGCGCAACCAGGTCCCGGCGACAAACCCGGCCATGTCCGTGACGGCGCCGCCCCCGACGCCGACCACGGTGTCTTGCCTGCCCAACCCGAAGTCGGCCAACGCCTCGTAGACGGACTCGGCTACCGCCAGCGTCTTGGCCTCGTCGCGATCGGGAAGGCCGATCACCTCGACGTCCAGGCCGTCGGAGCGCAACGAGACCCCGATCTCGTGAGCGAGGCCGCTCACCGTCGGCTGAGTCAGCACCGCCGCCCGCCTCCGGCCCTCCCGTGGCGGTAACAGCGGCGAGGGCAGGGCGGGATCGATCAGGATCTCGGTGACGCCCGCCGCGGTCAGAGTTCGCGCCATATCTGCTCGATCTCCGCCGCCGTCCGCTCGATGCTGCGCCCATCAGTGGACACGCGATGGGCCGCCGCCTCGGCGTACAGCTCGCGCCGCTGCGCCAGGGTCTTCGCCAAGAAGGCGTCCGGGGGTCCGCCGGCAATCAACCCGGGGCGGTCGGTGATGCCCTCCAGCCTGGCCGCCAGAGTCTTCGGGGAGGCCTCAAGCCACACGACGGCGCCCGACTCGGCCATGATCCGCCGGTTCTCGCCGCTGAGAACGACGCCGCCTCCGGTGGCGACAAGGCCCTCGCCTTCGGCCAGGCTCCGCACAGCCGCCTCCTCTGTCTCGCGGAGCGCAGGTTCGCCATGCGCTACCCAAAGAAAGGAGATGGAGCACATGAGCCGCTCCTCGACCCAGGCGTCGGTGTCCGAGAACCCGACCTTCAGGCGCTCGGCCGCGAGTCTGCCCGCCGAGGTCTTGCCCGACCCCATCATCCCGATCAGCCAGAGGATCACCCCGTGATCCGCTCTTCGACGTCGGCCGAATAGGCCTCGACCGACCTCTTCAGCTCGGCGACGGTGTCGCCGCCGAACTTACGTTGGATCTCGCGGGCGATGATCAACGCCGCCATCTGCTCGCCGACGACGGCGGCCGCGGGCACGGCGCACACGTCCGAGCGCTCGCGAACCGCCTGCGCCGGGTCTCCAGTCGCCATGTCCACCGTTCGCAGCGGCTGCATCAACGTTGAGATCGGCTTCATTGCGGCGCGCACCCGGATCATCTCGCCGTTGCTGATCCCGCCTTCGATCCCCCCGGCCCGGTTGGTCTCCCGGCCGACGGCGCCGCTCACCCTGACGATCTCGTCGTGCGACTCGGAGCCGCGAAGCCTCGCCGTCTCGAAACCGTCTCCGATCTCGACGCCTTTGACGGCCGGAATGGACATGAGGGCGGCCGCGAGAGCGGCGTCCAATCTGCGGTCGTGCTGGACGTGTGAGCCGACGCCGATCGGGACGCCGAACGCCAACACCTCGAAGACGCCGCCCAACGTGTCTCGCGCCTCGGCGGCGGCGTCGATGGCCCGCATCATCGCCGCGGACGCCGCCGCGTCGGCGCACCGCACCTCGCTGCTCTCGACGGCATCGACCTCGTCCGCGCCCGGCGCGGGCCCCCCGTGGACAACATGCCCGATCCCGACGACGTGCGACATGACCGAAGCGCCGACCTCACCGAGAAGCTGCTTGGCCAACACCCCGGCGACGGTGCGGGCGGCCGTCTCCCTAGCGGACGCCCGCTCGAGGATGTCCCGGGCGTCCGCCGCCCCGTATTTGATCATGCCCGCCAGGTCGGCGTGACCGGGCCTGGGCCGGGTGACCTCCTTGCCCGGCTTGCCCGGCCCGGGCGACATGATCTCACTCCACTTCGGCCACTCGGTGTTGCGGATCAACACGGAGACGGGAGAGCCGAGCGTCCGGCCGTGGCGCACCCCGCCCAGGATCTCGACTTCGTCGGCCTCAAGCGACATTCGCTTCCCCCTCCCGTATCCCGCGCGGCGGCGCGCCAGCTCGGCGGCCAGAGCCTCGCGGCTGACGGCCAGACCCTTGGGGAGGCCTTCGACGATTGTCGTAAGGCCGGGTCCGTGCGACTCGCCTGCGGTGAGGAACCTCAACATCGGCCGAGATGGTACGCGGGCCATCCGCTGTTCGTTATTCAGTTGTCAAACCGCGGGTCGCGTCATCGCGCGTCGCGGCGCCTGTGATCGGGCCCGAACGGTCGGCCCGTATTGGCCGGGCCGTATTGGTCGGGCGGTAGTGGTCGGTCGTGCCGGTTGATGTCCCCCTGCCCCCTGTTCTCGGGGGTCAGGGCGGGGGCCGTCCCCCTGTGAGGCCTCCCCCGGTGGGGCCTTCCCCGGTCCGGTAGGTGCACCCGAGGGGGCTGACCCACACCACCGCCGCTCTGCCCGTCTTCGCGTACCGCCGTCCGCCCCCGTGTTTGTGGTGATGTCGGCAGAGCGGGGCGTGGTTCTCCACGGTGGTGGGGCCGCCTCGGGCGTGGTCGACGCGGTGGTCGAGGTCGCAGTCGACAGCGGGCATACGACACCTGGGGAAGGCACAGACCGGGTGAAGAGCGCGGATCATCTTCTGCTGCCTTGTGGTGGGCCTCCTCACGGACACAATGTGGAGCGGCTCGCCGGTCTCTGGGCTAGGGCGACGTCTGGCAGCCAACGTATCGGGAGGCGGTGACAGATTCGCGCGGGCCTCCGCCTCGTCGCCGACGACGCCGTCGACAGACTGCTCACCCCACGGATGTGACTTGGAATTCGCCATACCCGCCAACGTATCCGGAGGCTGGGACAGATTCGCCGCTCTTGTCACACTGATCGTGGGTCGCCCACCGCCCCGGCGGCCCGTCGCCGAACTAGCTAAGGGGGGGTTAGGCCGGCGAGGATGATCGCCAACCAGGCGCCCAGGATCATCGGCGGGCCGTACGGCAACTCGGTCTTCATCCCGGCCGCGCCCGTCGCCACCAACCCCACGGCCACCACTCCCCCAATCATGGCCGTGGCGAAGACCGCCCACGCCAGCGCGCTCCACGACACAAACGCCGTGAACAACCCGAGTTGCGCGGCGAGTTTCACATCCCCTGCGCCGAAGCCTCGGCCCCGGACAGCCAACCAGAGGATCAAGGCGCCCGCGAAGTAGGCGGCGGCGCCTGCAAGGCCCCGCAGCAACCCCGCCAGGTCGGACGCGGCGAAGGCCGACGCGGCGAGCAGGGCGGCCGCCGCGAGCGTGCCCCTGATGTTCAGCCGGTCGGCGATGCGGTACGCCTCCAAGTCGGTGACAAGAAGGGCCGCCGACAGGCCGAGGAAGCCCAGGTAGGGGACGAGGAGCCAAGTCGCGCCGACGGTGTTGGCGAACCCGACGGCGACCAAGGCCGACAAGACGACCACAACAGGCTCTCTCTGGATCGCCCGGCCGCACTCGGGGCACCTGACCCGCCGCCACCCGCGCTCATGCCCGCATCCGGGGCAAACCCCCGTCAGCGGGCGCAGCGGTAGGTCGTCGGAGAGGGCCCCGATCGCCAAGTCGTGCGCCGCCAGACCCAATACGGCGCCGAGAGCTCCCACGACTGCGTATGTCATCGTCGGGCGGCCTCAGCGGGAGGATCGGCGCCGGGCGCCCGAGACCTTGCCCGACGGGCCCTAGGGCGCCTCCAGCTCTGAGAAGACCTTCGCGAGGAACGCATCAGTGTCATCATCCCCGTCTTCGTCGTCGGCTTCCAGGGTCTCGTGTCGCGATTGCGACCGCTCTTCGCCGGCCCCGTCCGGAGGCTCTTCGTCGGACGCGGCAGTCGGCTGCACCTCGGTGATCGGCTGCTCTTCGGTGGGCTCGTGCGCCTCGACGCCCTCTTCGACCGTCTCGGTCGACTCGTCGCCGGTCGACTCCCGCCACCACGAGCCCGAGTAGTCGATCTCCTCGTCGTCGTCCTCGTGACCGCCGGCCGCCCAAGACGGCGCCTCGATCTCGCTCTCGGCCTCAACCTCGTCACGACCCTCATCGAGACCGATCGGGCCCTCGGCCTCATCCCGGCCTTCGAGGTCGTCTTGAGCAACAAACCCGTCTTGGGCCAGAAGCCCGTCCCGGGTCTCCATCTGGTCCCGAGTCTCGTACCCGCTCCGGGCTTGATACTCGTCGCGGGCCTCATACCCATCCCGGGCCCCATGCTCGTCCCGGGCCCCGACCTCGCCTTGGCCGTCTTCAAGACCGATCAAGCCGTCCGCCACGAGGCCGGCGGCGACCCGCGCCGCCCAATAGGCGGTCATGCCCAGCTCGTCGGCGACAGCCGAGACGGTTGACCCGGCGCCGATCCGGCTCAGGACCCGCCACGCGTCGCGGTCGATGCTGATCTCAGAGCGATCGCCAAGGTCGCCTCTGACCCGCATCGGCGTGTTGAGGTCGCCGACGGACCTCGACACCTCGGCCCAGTCGGCGAGCCTGCGCTCGGACTCCTCAAGGATGCCCTCCAACTCGAAAGGCCTCGGGTGGCCGTACAGGGTGGTCTCACCCTCCTGGACGTCAAAGGCGCCGCCGTCTCGACCGAGCTGATACAGGCTCTCGACCGTCACCTCGCGGAGCAGCTCAGTGAGGGCGCCGTCGCTCCTCTCGGCAATCGACGCCAGCGTGGCCTCTCCCGACTCGACGCGCCCCAAGAAGCCGTCGTCAACCAGGCCCGCCTTCACAAGACGCTCAGCCATCTCGGAGTCTTCCGAAGTCGTCGACAAGGCGATCCCGCCGTCCGCGATGAAGACCCGGCCGCTCAGCTCATTGCCGGCGACGCTCACGGCGCCCCGCCTGCCGGAGCGAATGAGCAGTCGCAGGACCTCGGGCAGCGAGACGAAACCCAGGTCACCGGTCAGAGACATCTTCAACTCCTTGCGAAAAGCCCTACACAACCACTTCGGAGCCAACCGCATGGCCCTTTAGCGGTTTCCGCCGCCGTCTCTTGCGGCCTCGATCAGGGGTCTCAAGCTCACGGATATCCCCGTCCACCACCGGAAGGACTCCGCCGCCTGCCTGGCCAGAAACTCAAAGCCGTCCACTGTCGGCAGGCCCCGCCCCGCGGCGGCCGACACGGCCCAGGTCGGCTCGTCGCCGTATGGCAGGTCGATGAGCCCGGAGGAGGCGCCTAAGACGCCCTCCGCCAGCTCCTCGCCGCTCATGCCCAACGGCGTGGCGTTGACCACGACGGCCCCGGCGACGGCCGCCCCCCACCCGACCGTCGCCGCGCCGTGGGCAGCGGCGAGCCGGGCGGCTTTGCTCTCCGATCTCGACGACACATGGACGCGCCGTTCCCCGGCGCCCGCCAGCGCGGCGCGGGCAGACCCGCCTGCGCCCAGGATCAGCACCTCATCTTCGGCGCCGAAGCGACCACCCCCGAAGATCTCTCGAAAGGCGGTCACGTCGCTGGAGTGGCCCTCCACTCGCCCGTCGGCGTATCGGAGGGTGTTGACCGAGCCGGCGCGTCCGGCGTCGCTCGTCGCCCGCTCGGCGAGTCCCCGGGCGGCCTCCTTCAGGGGCATCGTCACGTTCAGCCCGGAGAATTGGCCCCGCTCCAACCCCTCCACGGCCTCCCCCAACACGGCCTCGTCGGCCCTGATCGCCTCGTAGCCGCCCTCCAGCCCCGCCAGCCTGAGAGCGACGGCATGGATGGCGGGCGACCGGGAGTGTGCGACCGGGTCACCGAGCACTGCCAGGCGCAAAGGTGTCGCCATCGCACAAGTGTGGCACGGATCAACTGCTGTTACGGGAGGACGCCGTCTTCCCTCGCCTTGGCGACGTTGATGCTGTGTTCCTCAAGGGTCTCGGCGAAGGCGTGGCCGCCCTCGAGGTCGGACAGGACGTAGTAGAAGAAAGGTGTGTCGGCCGGGCGCGCCGCCGCCTCCAGCGAGGCCCGACCCGGCGCGGCTATGGGGGTCGGCGGCAGGCCCGCCGCTGCGTAGGTGTTGTAAGGAGAGTCGATCGTCTTGTCGAACCGATCCGGGTCGCGGGCGCCGAGGGCGTACAGGACCGTCGCATCGATGTCGAGCTTCATGCCCTCGGCCAGCCTGTTGTGGATGACGCTGGAGATCATTGGCCGCTCCGCCTCGACCCGGGCCTCGGCCTCGATGAGTGAGGCGAGCACGAGACCCTCATACTCGGTGCGCCCCAGCCCCTCCCACGCCGACCAATCGACGCTGTTGACGCGTTGCTCCATCGTCGAGGCCATCCGCTGCAGGATGGGCGCCGGGCGGGCGGACTCGGAGAACTCGTAGGTGTCCGGGAACAGGAGCCCTTCCCAGTCGGCGAGATCGGGGGTATCGGGAATCCTCCGCAGAGACGTCGACACGTCCCCGCCGAGGAGGGCCTCCTCGAAGTCGGAGTAACCGTGCGGCGTGCTCTCAGCCAGCGACACGAGGATCTCCTCGACCCGGAGACCTTCGATGACCGTCAGCCGGTAGACGGCGGGCTCAGGCCCGGCGACGAGCATCGCCACCACCTCGCGGGGGTCCATCAGGGTGACGAAGTCGTACGAGCCCGCCTGGAGCCGCTCAGCCGCCTCGACGTCGCGCACCGCTGCCTCGAACTCGACAGCGGACTGGACCACGCCCTGCGCGGTCAACATCGCGCCTATGTCCTGACCTGACGCGCCGGGTTTGACCTCGATGGTGACGGGTTGGCCGGGCTCGACGACGACCCGCTCGGCGCCGGGCTCGTTGGGGCCGACCGCCGTCCCGACCTTCCGCCCCAGATATCGGGCCCCGCCCACGACGACGACCCCGGCTAGGGCTACCGCAGCGATGACGGCGAGGGCCTTGACGACCCTCTTCCACGGCGGCCGCTCCGGCGCCGGCTCAACAGTCATGTGTCTCCTCGGCGGCGTGGTCTCCGTCGCGGCCACTCGAGGCCGCCAGGGAGTCGAGGTGACTTTGCAGGATGATGGCCGCCGCCACCTTGTCCACCGTCCCGCGTCGATCGCGTCTTCTCATCCCCGACTCGACGAGGGCGGCCTCGGCCATCTTCGAGGTGAACCGCTCGTCGACAAGGGAGACCTCCAGCCTCAGGCCCCGCTCCAATTCGCGGGCGAAGGCGCGCGCCCCGGCGGCCGACTCGCCCTCACCGCCCGAGAGCCTTGTCGGCACCCCGACCACCAGCTTGTCGACCCGGTGCTCGGCGACCAGGTCGGCGATCCGCCTCACAGCCGCGCGCCTCGCGACGACCTCCAACGGGCGAGCCGTCAGGCCCAGCTCGTCGGAGACGGCCAAGCCGACCCTCCTCGAGCCGAAGTCGACTCCCAGGTAACGGGTCACAACTCGGCCAGCGCCCGCTCCGCCTCGTCCCTGGCGGAATCGAGGGCTTCGTCGAGGCGGTCACCTTTCGGGCCTCCGGCCTGCGACAGCTCGGGATCGCTCGACCCCCCGCCGCCCAGAGTCCTGGCCGCTCCGGTGATCAGCTCGGCGGCCGAGAGACCCTTGTCGACCAGGTCCTTTGAGAGCAACCCGACGAGCGCCCCCTTCCCGCCGGCGCATGAGCCGACGATGACAACGCAAGACCCGCCGACCCTGTCCCTGATCCCCAGCGCCATCTCCCGCAACCCCGCCCCTGCGACATCGCCCGCGTCGGCGACCACCAGCTTGACCCCGCCGACGGTCTCCGCGCCCGCCGCCAACTCCCCGGCGGCCGACCCGCGCTCGGCGCGGCGGATGTCGCCCAACTCCTTCTCCAGCCCGGCGACGCGCTCTGTGAGCCGCTCCACCCGGGCCGGCACGTCGCCCGGCGCGACCTTGAGCCCCTCGCCCGTTCGCGCCAGGGCATCGCGCATCGACGCCAAACGGCGGTAGGCGGTCATCCCGGTCAACGCCTCGACCCGGCGCAGGTTCGACCCGATCGACGACACCGACGTCACGATCAACGGCCCGACCTGACCGGCTGTGGCCGTATGGGTGCCGCCGCAGAGCTCGGTTGAGAAGTCGCCGACCCGCACCACGCGAACCGTCTCGCCGTATTTGTCGCCGAAGAAGGCGATGGCGCCCATCTTGTCGGCCTCCCGTTTCGAGGTCACCGTGGTCGTGACGCCGCTGTTGGCGATCAACCTCGAGTTGACCTCCGCCTCGATCTCGGCCAGCTCCTCGGGCGCGGGCAATCGGAAGTGAGAGAAGTCGAACCTGAGTCGCCCGGGCGCGACCAGCGACCCGGCCTGGCCCGCATGCTCGCCGAGCACGTCGCGCAACGCCCAGTGGAGCACATGTGTGCCGGTGTGGCTCTTGCGGATCGCCTCCCGACGCGGGCTGTCGATCGTCGACCGGGCCGGTTGGCCCACCGCCAACCAACCCGCCACTACCCGCGCTGTGTGAGCGTGCAGGCCAGCGACCGCGTGTTGCGTGTCGAGGATCTGGGCGGCCCCCGTCTCGGTCTCGACTCGGCCCTGATCCCCGACCTGGCCGCCGGCCTCGGCGTAGAAAGGGGTCTTGTCGAGGAACAGCTCCACCTCGGCGCCTTCGTCGGCCCGCTCGACGACCTCGCCGTCAGCGGCCATCGAGAGGAGCACGCCGTCGGAGACCTCGAAGTCGTAGCCGACGAAGTCACTGAGGCCGTGGGCGTCGAGGACCGCCCGGTGAGCCTCGTCGGCCCCGGCGCCGCCTTTCCACGCGGCCCGGGCCCGCTCGCGCTGGGCGCTCATCTCGACGTCGAACCCCTCCAAGTCGACGCGGGCGCCTCGCTCCGCCGCGATCTCCTTGGTGAGGTCGATGGGGAACCCGAAGGTGTCGTGCAGCCTGAAAGCCGTCGGGCCGCTCAAGGTGTCGTCGCCGTCCTCCAACTCGGTGTCGAGCAATTGGTGACCCGACTCGAGGGTCCTCCTGAACCGCTCCTCCTCGCGGGTGACGACGTCGACGATGAAGTCTCGTTTGTCCTGAAGCTCGGGGTAGGCCTCACCCATCACCTCGATGACGGAGTTGACGAGGAGGGGGGTCACCAGCCGCTCGCCGCCGTGGCGCCACGCGTGCCTGACCGCGCGGCGCAGCACACGGCGCAGGACGTAGCCCCTGCCGTCGTTGGACGGGACCACGCCGTCGCCGATGAGGAAGGTCACAGCCCGCCCGTGGTCGGCCAGGATCCGGAGCGAGACGTCGGAATGCTCGCCCGCCCCGTAGGCGAGGCCCGTGTACCGCTCGGCGGTCCCCAGCACATGACGTGTGGTGTCGATGTCGAAGACGGAGGGCACGCCCTGCATCACCGAGGCCATGCGGTCCAGGCCCATGCCCGTGTCGATGCTCTTGGCGGGCAGGTCGCCGACGACGTTGTAGGGCTCGTCTTGAATGTTCTGCATGAAGACCAGGTTCCAGATCTCCAC
>Ga0056123_1000082_pt1 | contig 19482 bp, 16 predicted proteins | sample WorMetHEROISLAND_3_FD_71122 | JGI IMG/M metagenome (GOLD analysis project Ga0056123, IMG submission 71122) | Marine gutless worms symbiont microbial communities from Max Planck institute for Marine Microbiology, Germany - Olavius sp. 3 HERON ISLAND ...
GGACGGACGCTCACGGGCTGCGTCCATTGGCTGTGTTATCAAGGGCTCGCAGTATTAGAATACAGCTTCGCCCTTGCTGCCTTGCCAATGAACCCATCCGTGGCGTGCAAAATCCGGGTTAAGAACGCTTTCCGCCAAACGGGATGTAAGCTCCTGCCTATTTTGGCGTCTAAATAACAGCATCCGTTTGCAAGGAGGTTGCCATGCCAACATCCAGTCGGAAACCCGGTGTAAAAAAGATCAACCTGGCCCTGCAAGGCGGCGGTGCCCATGGGGCCTTTACCTGGGGGGTGCTCGATCAAATATTGGCCTGTAGGGATCTTCACATTTCCGCCATCAGCGGTACCAGTGCCGGGGCGATGAACGCAGTGGTGCTGGCCGACGGTATTATGTCGGGCGGCCCCCAGGGGGCCCGGCAAGCCTTGCGCCGCTTCTGGCGGGCGGTCAGTCAAACAGCATCCTTTAACATCATTCAACGCACGCCCACGGATGTGCTGACCGGCAATTGGAGCGTAAAGCATTCACCCGGTTATCTCTTTACGGATCTATGGAGTCGTTTGGCTTCACCGTATCTCATGAATCCGCTTAACGCCAACCCTTTACTTGAATTGCTTAAAAGGCAGGTTGATTTTAAAAGGGTGCGCAGCTGCAACCGGTTGAAGCTCTTTATCAGCGCCACCCGGGTCCAAAACGGTCAGGGTAAAGTGTTTGACCGTAAACAGTTGACAGCGGAAAAAGTGATGGCCTCAGCCTGTTTGCCCAATCTGTTTCAGGCGATCAATATTGACGGGATCGATTACTGGGATGGCGGTTTTTCAGGCAACCCGGTACTCTATCCGTTTGCCTACCGTAGCGACACGCGGGGTGTGGTTATTGTCCAAATCAACCCGTTGCGCTGCCGAAAAACTCCCACCGAGGCACGCGACATCTTAAACCGGGTGAACGAAATCACCTTTAATGCCAGTTTACGTAATGAACTTCGGGCCATTGAGTTTGTCAGCCGCCTGCTTGACAAAGGCCAACTGGACGCAAAACGCTATAAAAAGATGTTGATTCATATCATCGCCGATCAAGACGACCTGGCTGGATTTGACGCTTCCACCAAGATGAATCCGGAGTGGTCGTTTCTACAGCACCTGTTCAAGTTGGGCCAAAAAGCGGCCCAAAGATGGATCGACACCTGTTTGCATCAGCTTGGGAAAACCCCGACTGTTGACATTCCGGCACTGCTTGCAGGCTGTGGCAACGAATAGGCGCGCGAGTCACCTTTTTAAGAACGTAGTGATTTCAACCCGAATTTTGCATGAAATTTTACCGGAAAATTATTTATATTTGATATTTCAGCTTGTTACCATATGCTTACGGTTATTTCCCAAACACCGTTTTGGTGTTTTGACATTGATAACAGATTGGTAACATTTCATCCGGACGGACGCTCACGGGCTACGTCCATTGGCTGTGTTATCAAGGGCTCGCTGTATTAGAATACAGCTTCGCCCTTGCTGCCTTGCCAATGAACCCATCCGTGGCGTGCAAAATCCGGGTTCAAGCCGTAGAAGGCGCATCCAGGTCCATCTGAAACCTGACCGGGCCGCGCCAGTTTCCTTCGCCGAAGCGGGTGTGCAGCGCACAAGCCGAATCGGGGTGGGACCATGAGGTGGCGATGGCCACATGGCCTTTTGGGAAAGGCGTCACTTCGGCATCGACCCATTTTGTCGGGGTCAGGGCCGCCTCTTTTTCAACCAAGTCATCCTCTTCGCCGTAACAGATCAGCCAGGGGATCTTTTTTTCTGAAAGTCGTTTCAGGTTCAACTTGCGGCCAAACAGCGTTACGGGTAAATCGCCGTTTGCAGCAATCGGTTTATTGTAAGCGGCAAAACTCATCCTGGTGATCTCCAAGGGAAGATCGGTGCGCTCGTTTCGCAGCCAGTGGGTGAGTGCCGCCATGGTTTTGCCGATCTTCATTTTTTGGGTATCCTGGTAGCCAAGTATGCTCAGATCCCGCAAGAATGTACTCATGGGCGCTTCACCCTCAATGCTTTTGATACGATAGACCCAGCCCATCAGTTTTCCGTCGGCCACCACATTGCCGTTTTTAAGCTTTTTACTACCGTAGACCAGATCGTTGAAACGCCGGGGCAATCCCCCCAGAAAATCGACAAACCCCTGGCTGTGGGTACCGTCCATGGGTGAAACACATGTGATCAGGGCATCAACCAGCCCATCCAACTCACCGGAAAGAAGGTTGCACAAGGCGCTGTAACCGCCCTGGCAATAGCCGTTCAAGGTGACACTGAGGCCGTGACGAGCTTTGATGGTTTCACACAAGTAACGGGTGTCTTGGGTGTCATCCTCGGCGGTCATGGTTTGCACCGCCTCGTTTTTATGGAGCGATTTCATTATTCGGATGTAGGTGGGAATCCCTTGATTGGCAAAGGCGTGGGTATAGCTGCGCTGATCGCCGGGCAAGAAGGCCAAAATATTACTGCCCAATACATAGGGCGGAATGATCAACACCGGCCTGCCCGTTTTTTGGGCACGAAAACCGGGCAAATTGGGCGCCACCTGATAGAGCCGGAAGCGCTCGGTTTCTGCGACCAATTCATGTTCACCCGATTCAAAATGAAACCCGTATTCAGGCACCACCTCCTGCATTGCCCGGGGAAGTCCATAGGAAATCAGTGCCGATATGTTGGCCCATCGGGCGGCACTGTTCCGCAGGGTATCCGATGCTTTCAAGGGGGCAAAATCGGGACCGCTTTCGATGGCGATGTTTTTTAGCTCATCCTTGCCAAATTTTTGCCAGGCACCGAAAGTACCAATGGTGGCCCGCTGGGAGAGGTGCGCACACATATGAGCCAGCTTTAGATATTCGCCAAAGAGCTCATCCGGCCTGCGCCCGAAAGCCTCTTGTTGTTCAACGCTGGTGATGTATTTCATCGCCAGGGTCTGAGGAATGGCAAAATCAGTGGCATAGCGCATCGCACTTACAAAAAAGTTCTGAGATGCTTGTAAGAAATATACGCTGGTCTCAATATGATTGTTCACGAGTCGAGTGGCTAAATCCAAAGAGGATCGGGAAGTTGTCACGGAAGTCACCTCGTGCAATTTCGATTTTATTTTCAGGTAGTTAGTTTAATTCAGTCTATATGAAAATACAACGGGCCATGCAGCTCATTAAAAGTCACATGACCCGATATCGTTTTTGCTCGCCAAAAATTATTTTTCAAATTTTTCGAAAAACTCTTCCACTTTGGCAAAGCTCTCGTCCACCATTCCCTTGAACTCGGTGCGTCCTTTTTTGTAGGCGCTAACCCAGTCCGCGATGGCTTTGCGACCCTCTTCGGGCATCCAGTTGGCCTGCTCCAGCATCGTGTTGGCCATTCTTTCGGCCTGTTCCTGAAGCATGATCAGCGCGTTAAAGGTGTTGTCGAAGGTGGCCTTGTTGAAATCAACCATCTGTTTAACGACTTTTTGTGAATCTACCATTGTGAACCTCCCTGTTTTCATTGAAATGAGTCAATAAAGTTGGACTTTGGATTTCCCATGGCGTTATTATAGTTTCGATTTTTAGGTTGTCAAGAGAAAAATGTTGCAATGCACAATATTTTTGAAATCGAGTGATAATCCAATAATATTTTATTTTGATTCGATAAAAATTTATTGACGAAACAATACTCCCTTATTATTTATTAATATTATTGCGATACAACAATGAGGCGGGCCATGAACGAACCTGTTATTATAAAAAAATATGCGAACCGACGGCTCTATAACACCCAGGAAAGCGTCTATATTACCTTGGAACAGGTGGCCCAGCTAATCAAGGATGGCGCTTGGGTGGAGGTCAAAGACGCCAAAAGCGGCGCTGATGTGACCGATTTTATTCTCACCCAAATTGTTTTGGAAAAATCACGCCGGAAAAAGGCGCTTTTGCCGGCATCGCTGCTGCACCTGATCATCCGCCATGGCGATACCATGCTGGAAGAGTTTTTCAATCGTTATTTAGAACAAATTGTCAACAGCTATATCACCTATAGAAATTCAATGGAAACCCAGTTTCGCCGCTGGGTGGACGTCAGCATGACTCTTCCCGGCCAAACACCTCCGGCCTGGCCCGGATTCGGCCCATTTCCCGTTGGATCCGCCAAAACCGAAGAGAAAGAGTAACCGGAGCTAAAAGTACCATGATCACCGCTTACACTGCCTATATAACGGATCACATTCAGCGCACCATTCTTTTTCTGGATGGCCTGCGCCGAAGGGGCAACCAGTTCCTGGACCATCGCCGTGACGGCAACCCGCCTGTGTTGACCTTTGATTACGAAATCCTGATGGACGGCCGCTGTGCAAAAAAGCAGCCGGTGAATTACGCTCTGGCGCGAATCATACCACCAGAGAATCTACCTGCCGATCCTGAAAAACGGCCCATTGTGATCATTGATCCAAGGGCAGGTCACGGTCCCGGCATTGGCGGCTCCAAGATCGATTCGGAAGTCGGTATTGCCATGGAAAACCGTCATCCGGTCTATTTTGTTCTTTTTTATCAAGAACCGGTCAACGGACAGACCATCGCCGATGTAGAGGCCACTGAAGTTCGCTTTATCGAAAAGGTCGGCACATTGCACCCCAAAGCCCCTGAACCGGCGGTCATTGGCAACTGTCAGGCCGGCTGGGCCGTTGCCATGTTGGGCGCCGACCGGCCCGACATTACCGGCCCGATCATTTTCAACGGTGCGCCTCTCTCATATTGGGCCGGCGTCGAAAAGAAAAATCCCATGCGCTACCGGGGCGGTCTTTTGGGCGGCGCCTGGCTGGCCGCGCTGATCAGCGACCTGGGTAACGGTACTTTTGACGGGGCCAACCTAGTGGCCGGTTTCGAGGATCTCAACCCGGCCAATACCTTCTGGAAAAAGCAGTACCACCTCTTTGCCAATATCGATACGGAGGTCTCCCGCTATCTCAATTTTGAAAAATGGTGGAACGGCTACTTTTTTATGAGTGGCGACGAGATGACCTTTATCGTTGAAAATCTCTTTATCGGCAACCAATTGGAAAAGGGCCGGTTGAATCTGGAACCGGGGCGCACCGTCGACCTAAAAAAGATTGACGATCCCGTGGTCATCTTCGCCTCGTCCGGTGATCATCTCACCCCGCCCCAGCAGGCATTGAACTGGATCGTTAAAGTCTACGGCAGCGTCGATGAAATCCGCCGCCTGGACAAGGTGATCGTCTATTTACTCCATCCGAATATCGGTCATTTGGGCATCTTTGTGTCGGGCAAAGTCGCTAAAAAGGAGCATCGGGAAATCATTGGTTCGGTGGACCTGTTGGATCGCCTCTCTCCGGGTCTTTACGAAATGATCATTGAAGAGAAAGAGCACGAGCAGGGCGTCAGTGGCTACGACGTCCATTACGAAGAGCGCACTTTTGACGATATATTGGCGCTCGATGACGGCCTTGAGGACGAAAAGGCTTTTGGGGTGGTGGCTCAGATTTCCGAGCAAAACATGCACGCTTACCGCACCTTCTTGCAACCGTTGGTGCGGCTCTATTCCAACGATGTGACCGCCTTTATGTTACTCTGGTTGCATCCATTACGCATGAGCCGCTACGGCTTTTCCGATCTCAACCCGATGATGTGGCCCATCAAGGCCCTGGCGAGCTATACCAAAGAGCACCGGGAACCTGTTGACCGGGAGAATCCTTTTGCACAAATGGAAAAAATCGCCTCAGAGATGATCGCCACCAGTCTTGACTATTACCGTGACATGCGCGATTTGTCCTTGGAATATACCTTCAAGATGATCTACGAATCGCCTTGGGTAAAAGCGCGGGAAGAGACGTCGGAACCACAACAAAACGCTCTGTCGTCCCCTGAGAAAGTACCTCATAAGTCCACGGCGCAGTTGGAAAAAGGTGGTTTTGCAGAAGGAGCCGTCCGCATCATGGTGGCGGTGGCCGGGGCGGATAAAAGCCTTGATAAGGACGAGCTGGCCTTCTACGAAAAAATCGCCCGGCGTTATACCCGCTTGCGCAAACTGGCTCCCGGGAAACTGACCCAAATGATCCGTCAAGAGGCGCGACATTTGCAAACCGACTTTGACGCCGCCGTTAACGCCTTGCCCAAGTTACTCAAAAGCGCTTTGGATCGCCGGACGGGGCTGACCATTGCCGAAAAAATGGCCGGGGCCGACGAAAAAAAGGCAACCAGCGAAAATCGACTTTTGAAAAAACTCAAGGCGCTGCTGGAAAAGTAAAGGGCTTCTTTCTAGGCTGCTGCCCGTGTTCTGCACGCGTTAGTCGTGTTCATAAAATCTTTTTGGATGCTAATTGGGAAAGGGTGCGCCTAACTCTTCCAAATGGGATCGGGCAAACTCGATGGAAGGGTCAATTTGAAGGGCCGTGGTGTAATATTCAATGGCTTTGGCCCGCTCACCCAATGCTTTGTAGTTGACGCCGATGTTGGCATAATCGATGGCCGAGCCTGGATTGAGCTGCAATCCCTTTTCAAAACAGCCGATGGCCGTCTCATAGGCCCGCAGTTTAAAGTGGCAAAAGCCCATCAAATTGTGGATGTCGGTCCGATCGGTGTCAATGGCCAGCCCCTTATTGAGTACCGTTACGGCTTCGGTATACCTTCCCATATCCTTGTGGCAAACACCCAGGTAAGAGTAGATGTCAACCATCTCCTGGGGCGGTGGATTGAGTTCCAACGCCTGCTGAAGATGCGCTGTTGCGGTTTCAGGATCGCCTAAGTTCAGGTAAGCGTTCCCCAGGTAAAATTGGAGGTAGTACTTTCCGGGTAGTTGCTGGTCGGCGGTGTGCAGTTTTTTCAGTGCTGCCGGCGCCGGATACTTTTCCATGATCAGCTTGGCTGAAAACATCCCCACACTGGCGCCCAGGGCGCGTTCGCGAAAATGGGCGCCGGGGATGATGGTATAAAAGGCCGGAATGTCCAACTGGTTGTGGCGGGTATTGATGCAGATCACCTCCAGATTTATCTTTTGCAACGCGGTCAAACAGTTTTCGATCTCAACTTTAAAATTGTCGTTGGCTAAATCGGGAAGATCCGTCAGTGTAACGGTTTTGTCCGACTTAAAGAGGAAATCAGCCTCCTTGACATGATTCAACTTGGGCAGGCCGCTGGCTACATAGTTGGAGCCGCTGGTAAAATCGCCGGCCAACTGGGCCACCTCGGTCATGGCGCGGCTGAGCGCCTTTTCCGGATCGGGGGTGGTGCCGGCCGTCCAGACAATTTCACTTAAAACAGGAAATGTGGACGGATCATAGGCGATCATACTCACTGTCGGGATTCCCGTATCCAGACTAAAATCGTTGAACACAAACTCACTCCCGATAGTGCGATACTTTTCAAGCATCCCCTTGACTTCAAAGTTCCGGGCGTTGTCGGGTAAAATAATGGAAGTGGAAATCTGGCCATGGCTCACCTTGGCGCAGACATGACGCTCGATGACCTCGCAGATGCCTTGCAACAGGGCCTCTTCCTGGCAGTTGCCCGCGGACGGCCCGTTGAATTCGTTGATGGTATAAAACCAGTCAAAGGGGACCATAACCTCTTTTTGGCGTGAGAGGTTAAACCCTTTGGTCCAGCGCATGGGTATGGTTTTAAAGATGTTTCGGGCCAATGGCAGGTCGTCGGACTGATCGTGAACCGACCGGGCGATCTTATCAAACGAGAGGGCGCCTTGTCCCTCCATTTGTTCAAAGGGCGCTACCTGGAAATTGCGTTGATCGTTACAAAAACTAAAAAAACTAAACCGTTCGGCCAGTTCCATGACCGCGCTGGCTTTGGCCTGCCGGGGGGTTGCCCCTTTGCCCATCTGCTTTGTAGTGCCGGTAAGGGCTTTTGCATCTTGTCCGCAGCGGCTGAAATAGACGGGGATTCCCAACCGGCCGTTATCGATCCGTACGACCTCGGCGAGAATGTCAATATCCACCCCTTTGAGTTTATCCTGAAACCGGGCCACGGTTTCTTCCGGCGAAATGATTTTGTCCTGATCGTGGGTGCTGGTTTTAAATGCGTCCTGGAGAACGATCCCGGCGTTCATTAGTACAGCATGCCACCCACATAAACGCCGGCGCCTACGAAAATATCCTGGTCGGGCACCTTGTAAATGTATGTTGTTTTTTTAGCGGGGGTGTTTTTGCCGGGTTTGGGCCACATATAATCAACCCAGCCATGTCCGATCTTTTGGGCCAAGTTGACAAAATGAACAAACAGAGCCTTATCCAAAGGATCGGTCATGAGCAGGAGATGTTCGTGTTGCGTCAATTCCGGTTGAATCGGGTGGGCCAGCATTTTCCCATTCAGATTCATCACAAACACATAGGAATCTTTCCAGACAAAGGGGCCGGTAGGATCACCAATCACATTAATGGCCTCTTCAATGCCTTTGGAATTGATCAATGCCGCCGCCTCATGACACTTTACAATACACTCATCCTTGGTTGCCGCCTCTTTGGAAAAAGCGGTTGTCCCGATACAGAGCATGATTGATACGGTTGCAATAAAAAAAAGCTTTTTCATAGTCCCTCCACAGATATATATCGTTTTCTGGCCGCGCCGTTGCCGGTGAACCGACGCTACTTGATCCACGGTTTGCCCACGGGAAGAATATCCCTTCCAAAAACCTGGGCGAAAATAACATGGGCCATCATATACCAGGCCGCCAGGGCGCACAGCATCAGTTCGTAACCGGCCACTTTCGTCATGCCAGGATAGCCGAAATGGGCCAGATCGAGCAGGATAAATCCAATGAGCAAAAGCGTAAACGTTATTGCCATGGCGCCATGAACTCGCATGGCGGCAATCCACAAGATGAAAGTGTAGAGGGTCCAGGCCACCAGAAACCACCCCACATCTGTTGTGCTGGAGTGGTATATATTGAAATAGTTCAAAATAAAGATGATTCCAAGGGCAATCCAAAATGCGCCATAGGAGACAAAGGCGCTGTATCCGAAATTGTTACCGCATTTAAATTCCTGGAACCCGGCAATCATCTGCGCCAACCCGCCGAATATAAATGCCAGTGCCACGATAGGACCTACACCACACCAACCCACATTGTGAAATTGAAGAACCATGGTGGTAAGACCGAAACCTGCCAATCCGACAACGGCCGGATTCCCCTGCGTCTCTTCATGCGACATAAATTGCCTCCTTGGGTTAAGGTGAAAAAAAGCCGATGAACGCTACTTAATTCTATAACCTAAAAACCCAAAAAGTAAATAGTCTCCCCAATATTCCGCATACGGGATTACCGTCATGAGACCTTTGCAGGATATCTATTTTTATTCACGTTCAAGGATGGTGAAAAATGTAACCGGATGAATAGATTGAATATTTCGACGATACCATTTTGAGCCGGGCGCCGAAATTAGGCCAAAAGGGGGGAGTATGCAAAGGTCTCGTCATAGGGGTCGTTCCGTTCCGATTCCACATCTCAGGTTTTCAAAACAGTCCGATAAAATCAAACTCCATCTTTGATTGGAACTTTTCGATTCGGCGAAAGGCTTCTTTAAGCATGGTCTGTTCAATGTGGGTGATCTCTTCGGGATCGATATGGTTGCCGGGCGCACGCTCCTCATCCAGGACCGATTTTACCTGGCGGCTCAAGCGTAGTTGCATCAGCAGACTGTAGGCCCGCTCCAGCTCCTCATATTCTTTGTCGGAAAGAATTTTTTTAAGCTGCAGATGGTGAAGCCGTTCCAGGGTGTTGGTCTCCTCGATGCCGTTTTTTAGGGCGTAGATACGGGCAAAGTCGGTGATGGGCATCATCGCGCCCTTGAGGTTGAGTTTATCTCGATGTTCGCCCTCGGATTCCACCACAAAATTACGGAAAAAGCCTATGGGCGGTCGAAAGTGCAGGGCGTTTTCCGTTAGATGCCGCAAAAACCCGGTCCAGCCTTCCAATGTCTCAAATAGATAAACCTTTAATTCATGGGTGAGCTGGATATCACCATAGCCTTCCCGAAAATCAAAAAAGATGCTGGTGTTGAGCAAATCTTCTGCCCGGGCGGCATAGATCCAACTTCTAAAGTATTCTTTCCATTGCCCCAGTGGCCGGCACCACTTGGGGTTCATGGCCATCACCTTGCCTTTACAGAAATCGTAGCCGGCTTTGTCTAAAAGCGCGCAAGCCGATTCGCCAAACTTGAGGAAATATTCATGAACCTTCTTTTCATCGGATTGTGGCACATCATCATATATAATGGCATTGTCCTGATCGGTTTTCAGGGTCTGCTCCAGGCGGCCCTCGCTGCCCATAATCATAAAAACAAAGCGCGCGGGCGGAGAACCCATCTCATCCGAAACAACCTTCATCACCTTTTGCAAAATCGTGTCGGCAACCGAGCTGATAAAGCGGGTTAAATTCTGGGCCTTAGCCCCGGAAGTGATGAGATTGCGGACAAGAACGGGGAGCTGCCGCTTGATTTCAATGGCTTCGTCCAGGTCACGGGTTTTTGCCAGTTTTTGTAAGATAAAGAGCGGGGATTGCCCTTGGGCCATTAGCAAGTCGTCGGCGGACAAAAGACCCATAACCGCATCATTGGTGTCGGTGACGGCCAAATGACGGATATCGGATTGCAGCATGGTCAGACACGCCTCAAATACAGGGGCATTCCAAGGGGTCGCTTGAACCGGGGCCGACATGATTTTTGCGGTGGGCTCTTCAGGGTTCATCCCCGTTGCTATGACGCGGCGGGAAAGGTCACGCTCGGTAATCACCCCGACACATTCGTCAAAATCATCTTTCAGGAAAAGGGCGCCCATCCTTTTTTCCCCCATAATTTGGGCGCTTTCCCGGATTGTCATATCGGCTTTGCCAAAAATTGGATTGAGATTGCAAATATCCACTACCGGCTGGCTAAAGAAGCTTGTACCCCCTTCAATGGGCCGAATCGACTTGGCCACCAGAGAAGCATAGGTACGTTCCGTCATGCGCTTTCCGAAGGTGTCGGTGAAAAAATCGGCAAAAGCGGGATGGTTATGGGCGATTTTGAGAAAGTGGTCCCGCGGCAACAGGTAAAAAGAGGATTCCGCGGTGATCTCCACGGTCCGCACCGAAATACTATCGTTGACGAGAATGGAGATCCCGCCGTAAATGTCGCCCGGCCCCAGTTGGTCAACCATAATACGATGCTCATCACTTTTGACATAGCGTTCCGCGGCCCCGTTCTTTAGGATATAGAGGTAGCCCACACGGGAGCGGCCTTGCACAAAAAGAACGGCTCCCCGGGGATGATGCACCAACTGTAGCTTCTTGGCCGCGGCGGCAATGTCATCAGGTGGTAAAAACGTAAACGGCTTGATCCGGGTTAAAAAATGCTTGGTCTGGCCGGTTTCAACGAAGTTGAGAAGCGATGGATCAAAAATATTGTGGCTGAAATTGTCCAGAAAATAGGTGAAAAGGTCCGGGTGCCGAAAGGAGAGGTCTTCAAAAAGGTCTTTGGGGATCGTGTATCCCAGGCACGTTTTGTGGGCGACAGCGGTGCGCAGGGCGGTGCCGCCGTTCATCAAAATCGAAACAGTGCCGAACACCTCGCCCTTTTTTATATAACCGGTCGGTTTACGGACGGTTTCCCGTTCATCATAAAGCGCCAAAACTCCCTTGGCGACAATAAAAACATAAGGGATGTTGGTTTGGCCTTGGGTGACCAAGGTTTCACCCTTGGGCACGGTGCGCAGGCTGGTCACCGCGATCATCGCGTCGGTATCTTCCCGGGGCAGTTTCGCCAGTAGGGGGATTTCCGCCAGCAAATCCGTGATTTTCTGCGCCATGGGGAACCCCTTGTTGTTCGAATTCTAATAATCGTCAAACAAATGTAAAGATTCCGTGCGGTAAATTGACATGTCTCATATTCGGGCACAAAAGTAAACTTGCCCGGAAGGGAATTGAGTGCAGAAATAAAAAAACCCGCGCAACGGAGTTGCGCGGGTTTCAAAGGTCTTTGGGGATGGAATCGCTTACATCATGCCACCCATGCCGCCCATACCACCCATGCCGCCGCCTCCCGGAGGCATGGCCGGTTCCGGTTTATCTTCCGGAATCTCGGCCACCATCGCTTCGGTGGTGAGCATCAGCCCGGCCACGCTGCCCGCGTTTTGCAGGGCGTAACGGACCACCTTGGTGGGATCAATGACACCGGCGTCCATGAGGTTTTCGTATTTGTCGCTGTCAGCATTGTAACCGTTGGCGCCCTCATCGGCCTTGACGTTGTTGATGACCACGGAACCTTCCACACCGGCATTGCAGGCGATTTGTCGCAGCGGCTCTTCAACGGCACGCATCACAACTTTAACACCCAGTTTCTGATCGGCCTTGATTTTGATTTTACCCAGTGCTTCGAGGGTGCGCACCAGGGCCACGCCGCCGCCGGGAACAATGCCTTCTTCCACAGCAGCGCGGGTGGCATTCAGGGCATCCTCCACGCGGGCTTTTTTCTCTTTCATCTCGGTTTCGGTGGCTGCGCCGACATTAATCACCGCCACACCGCCGATCAGTTTGGCCAGACGTTCCTGCAGTTTTTCACGATCGTAATCGGAAGTGGTCTCTTCGACTTGAGCCCGAATCTGCTTGACCCGGCCTTCCAGCGCGCTGCGGGAGCCGGCGCCGTCCACGATGGTTGTGTTGTCTTTGTCGATGGCGATCCGGCGGGCTTTGCCCAGGTCATTAACGGTGAGGTTTTCCAGCTTGATGCCCAGATCTTCGGAAACCACCTGACCACCGGTTAAAATGGCAATATCTTCCAGCATCGCTTTGCGCCGATCACCAAAACCGGGCGCTTTCACCGCCGCTACCTGCAGGGTGCCGCGAATCTTGTTGACTACCAGGGTGGCCAGTGCTTCGCCGTCCACATCCTCGGCGATGATGATCAGCGGTTTGCCCATTTTTGCCACCTGTTCCAACACGGGCAGAAGGTCTTTCATGTTGCTGATTTTTTTCTCATGAATAAGAATATAGGGCTCTTCCAGGGAAGCAACCATTTTTTCGGTGTCGGTCACAAAGTAGGGAGAGAGATACCCACGATCAAACTGCATTCCTTCCACGACGTCCAGGGTGGTTTCCATACTCTTGGCTTCTTCCACCGTAATGACACCCTCTTTGCCCACGTTGTTCATGGCCTCGGCAATGATGGTGCCGATGGTCTCGTCGTTATTGGCCGAAATGGTGCCGACCTGGGTAATCTCCCGCTGATCCTTGGTCGGTTTGCTCATATTGTGCAACTCTTTGACGGCCACTTCAACGGCCTTGTCGATACCGCGCTTGATGGCCATGGGGTTGTTACCCGCGGCGACCAGTTTTTGCCCCTGTTCGAAAATGGCACGGGCCAGAACCGTGGCGGTGGTGGTGCCGTCACCGGCCATATCGCTGGTTTTGCTGGCCACTTCTTTAACCATCTGAGCACCCATGTTTTCAAACTTGTCGGTCAATTCGATCTCTTTGGCCACGGTGACGCCGTCTTTGGTGACCGTGGGGGAACCCCAGGATTTATCCAGAACAACATTGCGGCCCTTGGGGCCTAAGGTGACTGTAACCGCATCAGCCAAGGTGGTGACACCTCGAAGCATCGATTCGCGGGCTTTCATGTCATATTTAATCTCTTTACCAGCCATTTTGTTTCTCCTTTAAATTGATATACAAATTAAATTTTCAAACAATCAGGGAAGCGCCGCTTACGCAAGCAGCGTTATAATACCCGCAGGTGCTATTCGATCACGCCCAGGACATCATCTTCTCGCATAATCAGGTATTCATTGCCTTCCACCTTCACTTCGGTACCGGCATACTTGCCGAACAGGATGCGATCGTTCTTTTTAAGGTCGGGTTTGATGCGTTTGCCGGATTCGTCCAACTTGCCATTGCCTACGGCAACCACTTTCCCTTCGGCCGGTTTTTCCTTGGCGGTATCCGGGATGATGATACCCCCCTTGGTTTTGGTCTCTTCCGCGACACGCTCCACCAGGATGCGATCCTGCAAAGGTCTCAGTTTCATGGCTCTTTCCTTTCGTTCATTCAATGTAGGGTTATAATTAAAAAAGGCGGCGGTCATTGACCGCAACCCATCAAAATTTTAGGTTTATAATAAACACACGCTTTGGTTTGTAAAGGGGTAAAAAGCGCTATTTTCACGTCATGTTTGTTACGTCGGCGGGGAGGACTCTTTTTTAGCGGTTTTTTTCTCAGAACTCTTTGGGGCTGGACTGTCGCTCTTTTTGGCATCCGGTTTTTTACCTGCATAATCGGTGACATACCATCCGGAACCTTTTAAATGGAAGGTGCTTTGGGAGATGAGCTTGTTCATCTTTCCACCGCACTGAGCACATTTGGATCGGGGTTTGTCGGAAAAGTGCTGCAATACTTCCGAGATGCTACCACATTTCGAACATTGATACTCATAAATGGGCATTGTACCAACCACTCCTTCATATGATTAAAAGCACTAAAAAATTAATCTCGCGTAAAAAAATAGACCCAAGCGGCGCATTGTCAAGGGGGTATCCCCTGGTTGCGATAAAAAAATGACAGGTTTTTAACCGCCAACGGATGCCGTGTTTGTAACTGTTCGGTTAAGCGGAGACGGTCCGAAAAACCTCGTTTTGGGAATGCCATGCCCGATAAAAGGCAAACACCGCCGGTAGATCCTCCACGGCCACATGCTGCAGTATCTCCAATGTGCGCCGATGAACATGGATCTCTTCTTCGGTGCGCTCTTTTTCCGAGGCGGCGAAGTTTTGCAAAAAGCGGGAAAAGCGGATCACGTGAATGAGTTCATGGGTGATTATATATAAGGTAAATGGAAACAGTTTCAAATCAGGGTTTTCCCTCAGAGTTTTTAAGACCTGGTGATCCTGGAGGCAGATTTTGTAATAATCATAGGTGGCCGAGTTGAGGGCTGAAGCCCGGGATTGTCCTTTATAGCGAATCACCTGGGCCAGGGGTCCATCCACAAACTCATCGGGGTTTAATTCCGCCTGGGTCTTGATGTCATACTTGCGCCTGAGCCACTCGGTGGCGGAGAGCTTGTAATGGTTGCTGACCAGCTCTTCGGCCATGGCGGCGGCGCGGGTGACCACTTGCAGCTCTGCGGACGAAAAGCGTTTTATAAAAGGTGATTTTTTTTCTTCCATGCCGCAATGTATCAAAAAGAAAGCAGGCGTCAAAGTCCAAATTTCAGATTGAACCTTTATGCTTGCGGCCGGGTTGCAACGGGGGATAAAAATGAGAGCTTGGCGCCGTCTGTTGTGTCACCCCGTTTTTCCGAATGAACAGGCCGGATAGCGGCAGGCGGGGCAATCCAAACAGAGGCCGCCGTGAGCCAAAAGCGCCAAATCTCTTGCATTGGGCTTTTCGCCGGCCAATAACCGTGGGAGTATCAGATCAAAAATGGTAATCGAATGGAATAATCCGCAAGCGGGTACGCCGACTATAGGTATATCCCCTTTGTACGCCAACATAAACATGGCGCCGGGCAGGGCGGCCGCACCATAATGTATCCGGTCAACTCCCGCGGCCTGGATGCCCGGCCGGGTGACGTCATCGGGGTCAACGGACATTCCTCCGGTGATGATGATCAGATCGGTTTCCCGGGTAAAAAAGTGCGCTGCTTGACGGGCAATACGTTCCCGGTCATCGGGTAAAATGACGGTTTCGGCCAGCGTTGATCCTAGGTCGGCCAGTTTTTTGGAGACAATCCCCTCAAAGCGATCTTCGATCAAACCCTCGTAAACCTCGCTACCGGTGATAATCAGGCGTGCCTTTACAGCGGTAAAGGCTTTTACGGAAAAGATCGGCGCCGATGTGGTGGCCATGGAAACGGCTTGGTCCAGAACTTCGCGTTCCATCACCAACGGTATGGCCCGGGTTCCGGCAATTAACGCACCTTTTTTCAGGGGTGTATTGTTGTGTATGGATGCGCACATGACCTCCGGGATTAGATTGAACCGGATTAAAGGATCAACCTTTACCTTTACCAAACCGTCATGGGCGGCTGTCAATTGCAGCTTGCCCTCCTTTGGTTGCGCACCAAATGTTACACCGGGTCCGGAGAGGGCGGCGGCCAGTTGGAAAACGGCATCATCTTCATGGACCTGGTTTTCATTCAGCTCCAGGACGTATAAGTGGCGTTTACCCAGCCGCATGAGGTGGCATAGGTCCTGTTCCCGCACTTTATGGCCTTTCCTGAAGGAGGGCCCCTTAAATTCTCCCGGCTGAACCTCGGTAATGTCGTGGCTCAGGGTCATGCCCACGGCATCTTCAACTTTAATTTTTTGGAAGCGATCCTTTTCGCCCTGGTGATCATCCGGTTTTACCGTGTTCATCTCCGCTGTCCTCTTTTCGGGTGTATGCGGCCATCACTTTCCGCAGGGGGCCGATAACAGGCCCCAAAAGCACAAGCCATGAACGGGAGCGGCGACATCAACCGCCGCGATGTGAAAAAGCACATCATCGGATACGCTTGTAGGCCTCCGGATGCTGGTGGCGGTATGTGAATTACCATAGCAGAGTGCAGACCAGATACAAATAAGTGGTAATTTTGGCAAAATATGGGCGCGGATCATCGGATCGGTTGACCACATCAACCCAGGTAAATTGATAAGGTAAATTGATAATTGCATTGTCTGAAATAGTATGGCATAATACACGACAACTTTGTAAAAAGTCTGATTTTTGCATTTTGCCGATTTGGCCATTGTCGGGTTTTTACGAGTCCATCATACATACCATCATCACTTTGTATAGCCGCGTTGATTTTCATTTATCAGCACCCGGAATCGTTCTGTACACCAGTGCCGTAAGCTTTAGTAAAACCAGCGCCTGGCTGATCAGACCTGTTTGGAAGCCCTTGTCTGCACACCCAAACAAAGGAGGCGTCATGCGAAAGATTCTAATCCTCGGGTCCGGCGCCGGCGGCACCATTGTCGCCAACATGCTTCGCAAAGAACTGCCCGAATCGGAATGGGAAATGACAATTATCGATCGCAAGGAACAGCATCATTACCAGGCGGGCTACCTGTTTATTCCGTTTGGGGTTTACGGTGAACAGGATGTGTTGAAACCGAAAAAAGAGTTTATTCCCAAAGGCGTCGAATTTGTCCTGGACAACATCACACGCATCAATGCCGATCAGCGGCGGGTGGAAACGGAAACAGGCGGCCAATACGACTACGACTGGCTGATCGTTGCAACGGGCTGCGATATCGCCCCGGATGAGATTGACGGCATGATGGACGGATGGCGCAAGGATATTTTCGATTATTACACCCTGGACGGAGCGGTGGCTTTGCGCAAGGAGCTCAAATACTTTGATGCCGGCAAGGTGGTCCTCAATATTGCGGAGATCCCGTTCAAATGTCCCATTGCGCCGTTGGAGTTTGTCTTCATGGCCGATTGGTTTTTCACGGTCAACGGTGTTCGCGATAAAGTCGACATTGAACTGGTGACGCCGTTGGATAATGTGTTTACCAAGCCGGTCGCGGCGAACATTTTGGCAGAGGTGGCGGTTAAAAAGAACATTACAGTCACACCGTTTTTTGACCTGGCCCAGGTCAACGCCAATGAGAAAACCATCGAGTCCCACAAAGGGGAAAAGATCGGCTATGATCTTCTGGTGGCGATTCCGCCCAACGTGGGCGACCAGATGCTGATAGATTCAGACATCGGTGACCCGGTCGGATTTATCCCGACGGATAATGGAACCCTGAAAGCCGAAAATTTTGATCGGATGTATGTCGTGGGCGACGCCACCAATGTACCCACCTCCAAGGCCGGTTCGGTGGCCCATTATATGGCCTACACCCTGGTGGAAAACCTGCTGCGGGAAATTGACGGTCACCAGGCGACGAAGAAATTTGACGGTCATGCCACCTGTTTCCTGGCATCCGGTTTTGAAAAGGCGATTCTGCTCGACTTTAACTACGATGTAGAACCGCTGCCAGGCAAATTTCCGTTTCCCGGCATGGGGCCGTTCAGTTTGCTCCAGGAGAGTTTGAGCAACTACTGGGGTAAAATGATGTTCCGCTGGGTTTACTGGAACCTGATGATGAAAGGTCTTGATCTGCCCCTGGAACCCCAAATGAACCTGGCCGGAAAGGTTCGTAAAGTCGCCTGATGAAGGAGGTGTAAAATGACCCGGGAAGAATTAATCCTTGAGCGGCTGGATCGTCTGGAAGCTCGGATCGCCCCCGTATCCGAATCGGCCCGTTCCATGAATGAGTTGAAAGAAGAGCTGACGCCTAGGGTGAATGAGGCGGTTCAGGCGCTTATCGTGGGGTTGGCCGATATTGAATCGGATTTTCAACTGGAAGATGTAACCTATCTGCTTAAAAAGCTGTTGCGCAATGTCAATAACCTGAACTTTTCCTTGGACCAGCTAAAAAACCTGATTGATTTTGTCCAAACTGCCGAGCCTTTGTTAAAACACACCGTTCCCCAAATGATCTTTTTTTTGGACGAACTGGAACAAAAGGGCGTTTTCCGTCTGCTTGGCGCCGCCCTGGAAGTGTTAAAAAATATCAGTCAATCGTATTCCGCCGAAGATCTGGAACAGATAGGCGCGGGTATGGTTACACTGGGTGGTGTCATAAAAAAGATCACCGCGCCTGACGCCGTGGCCTTTATTGAAAGCGCCGCCGAAATTCCGGGCCGTGTAGACCCGTCAAAAGCCGGGGAGGTCGGGCTGTTTGGTATGCTGGGGGCCATGGGTGACCGTGAAGTGAAGCAGGGCATGGGCATCCTGTTGGAACTGACAAAGGGGCTGGGCGTTTTCAACAGGCGTGCTGCGTCTTAGACCGTTATGCCGGTTTCTGAAAGCTGAAGCCATGGTGCCGAATTTTGAATATGATCAAACTTGTATCATGGCGCTTAGATGGAGTGAAAAGCTGTCTTGAGGGTGGGGGTCCCTTTACCCTGACCCATTTGCGGCGTTTTATGGATTTGAATGAAACCATATCCAAGGCCATGCTTCGTAAAGATGAACTCAAAATGATCTGGAGCGACGGGCCGATGGTATTTTGAACCATTGTGATTATCCGATTCACACCGGCAAGCCGGAAGGCATGAACAACAAAATAAAGGTGATTAAACGAAAAGCCTATGGATTTCATGATGATAGATATTTTTCATTGAAGGTCATACAGGCTTTTTCCTACAACTAATTTGGAGAAGAACCTCAAAAACAGATCAATTTAATGACACCACCTTATGAGAATCGATATTAATCATGTAGAAGCAAGTATTCGACGTTTTTATAAAACAACAAAATTATTAGCTGCCAAAGCATCTGGAACAAATGTAAAAGATTTAATCTATTATCCTGTGAGCCAATTTCAAAACGATTTAGAGCCTGTCGACAATTAGTATATAGTATGATATCATCGCATAAAAACCGTCATGGGAGGCTATGCGATGCAAGACCGGCACACATTAAGAAATGATCAATGGGAGCGGATCAAGG
>Ga0056123_1000084_pt1 | contig 19004 bp, 20 predicted proteins | sample WorMetHEROISLAND_3_FD_71122 | JGI IMG/M metagenome (GOLD analysis project Ga0056123, IMG submission 71122) | Marine gutless worms symbiont microbial communities from Max Planck institute for Marine Microbiology, Germany - Olavius sp. 3 HERON ISLAND ...
CCACCCAGATCTACACCGCCGTGACTCGCCGGCATCTGCGAGGGACCTATGACCAGAGCCACCCAAGAGCCTGAGAAGCCCAGCGTCGCCGGCCTTTGGGAGGAGTTCAAGGCGTCCGGCGACGCCGGGATCCGCGAGCGGTTGATCCTCCACTACTCGCCTATGGTGAAGTATGTGGCGAGTCGCGTCGGCGCCCGCCTTCCCAGGTCCGTGGACCTCAACGACCTGGCCAGCTACGGCATCTTCGGGCTCATCGACGCCATCGACAAGTTCGAGCCCGAGCGCGGGTTCAAGTTCGAGACCTACGCCATCAATCGCATCAGGGGCGCGATCCTCGATGAGCTGAGGGCGCTCGACTGGGTGCCCCGGTCGGTCAGGTCGCGGGCCCGGCGCATCGAGACCGCCATGTCCGAGTTGTCGCACAAGCTTCAGCGAGCCCCCACCGAGGAAGAGGTGGCGGAGGCCGTCGACATGTCGATCGCGGATCTGCGCGACGCCCTTGCGGAGATAGGGCGATCGGGGATGGTGGCGCTCGACGAGCTCATCGGCGACTCCCAGACGTCGTTCGGCGAGATGATCGCCGACCCGACGGCCGTCTCCCCGGAGGCGGAGTACCAGGCGGAGGAGACGCGGAGGGGTTTGATCGAGGCGATCAACCGACTGCCCGACCGTGAGCGCCGCGTGGTGCAGCTCTATCACTACGAGGGCATGACCCTGGCGCAGATAGGCGAGGTGCTCGGCGTGACCGAGTCCCGGGTCTGTCAGATCCACGCCAAGATCATGGTGTCGTTGCGCAACCGTCTCACCGACACCGCTTGGAGTTGACCGGCCGGGCCGCCGGCCCGACGGCCCGACCGGCCCTTCCCGGTCACTGCCGCTTCCCGATCACGACCGCGCTCCGATCATCGCAAGCGCATGCTCCAGCTCCTCGATCGGCTCCTTGACCGTCTCGCGTCGGCGCGCCGCGATGAGGACATCGCGCGCCTCCGAGCCCAACAAGCGGGCCGTCGCCCATGCGGCATGGCCCCTGATGAGCGACGACGGGCGCCGGAGATGGTCTCTGATCGCGGCCGCGGCGTCGCTCTCTCCTGAGTTGGCGGCCGCCACGAGGAGGTTGCGGCGGATGAACCGGCCGTCGCGTCGGGGCACGTACCACCAGCCGAACCGGTCGAGCAGTTGGGCGTCGGTGAGCCCGAGCAGCTCGGCGAAAGGCAGGTCGAGCCGGTCGTTCGGTGCGGCTTGGAGCGCCTGGGCGCCGGGCGGGCACGAGGTGAGGCAGTCGTCGCAGCCGTAGACGCGTCGCCCGACATGGGGGCGGATCCACCTCGGGATCGCCCCCGGCGCCTGGAGCCAGGCGGCGACGCAACGTCTCGCGTCCAACCCTCCCGGCCCGATCGCGCCGGTGGGGCAGGCCCGGGCGCAGGCGTCGCAGGCGCCGCAATCCCATCTCACAGGCCCGGTGGCCGCGAGCGCCGCGTCGGTCACCACGGAGCCGAGCAAGAGCCACGGGCCGTAGCCGGGGGCCAGGACCATGGTGCTCTTCCCTATCCACCCGACGCCCGCGCGCGCGGCGCCCGCCCGGTCGACGAGTCGGTTGTCGTCGATGAGGGTCGCTGAGCGGCTACCGGCGGCGGTCAACCGCTCGCACAGCGCTCGGGCGACGACGCGCACCGGCTCATAACAGTCTCGGGCCGCGAAGCGGCCGACGACGGCGCCTTCGGCGGCCGGCCCCGGCGCGTCGGCGACGTAGTTGTGGCCGAAGGCGATGATGGAGCGGGCCCAAGGGAAGCTCGACGTGACGTCGCAGGCGGTCGCCGGGTCGTTGTATGTGAACCGGAGCGGCCCCGACATGGCTGAGGCCTTGTGCGCGATCAGGGTCGCCCGCGCCGCGGGGAACGGGCCTGCGGCGGCGACGCCGAACCCGACGGCGCCCGCGGCCGCGGCGATCATTCGGAGCTCATCGGTGTCGATTGCCCAAGAGTACGACGGCCCCTACAATCGGTTCGGCCACACCCGCCCGCCCGGTCGCAAGCCGTCCCGGGGGAGCACCGGAAGGAGCGGTTTGACCGAAGTCACAATGAAGCAGCTCTTGGAGGCCGGCGTCCACTTCGGTCACCAGACCAGGCGTTGGAACCCCAAGATGCGCCCCTACATCTACGCGGAGCGCAACGGGATACACATCATCGACCTGCGTCAGACGGTGACCCGCATCGCCGCCGCAGTCGAGTTCGTCAGGGACACGACCGCCGACGGCGGGTCGGTCCTCTTCGTGGGCGCCAAGAAGCAGGCCCAGGACGCTATCGCCGAGAACGCCGAGCGCGCCGGCCAGCCGTATGTCAATTTCCGCTGGCTGGGCGGGATGCTCACCAACTTCAGGACCATCCAGAAGCGGATCTTCTACATGAGGGAGCTTCGTCGGATGGAAGAGTCCGGCGAGATGGAGTCGCTCCCGAAGAAGGAGCGCCTCCGGTTGCGTCGCGAGCTCGCCAAACTCGAGTTGAGCCTCGGCGGCGTGGCCGACATGCAGAGACTCCCCGAGGCCGTGTTCATCATCGACGTGAACGCCGAGGCCACCGCGGTCAAGGAGGCGGAGCGGCTCCAGATCCCGATCATCGCTCTGGTCGACTCGAACGCCGACCCCGATGCGATCGAGCACGTCATCCCGGGGAACGACGACGCGATCCGCGCCGCCGGGTTGATCTCCGGCGTCATCGCCGACGCCGCGATCGAAGGAGGGGAGATCGCCAAGAAGAAGCGGGAGCCCGCCCCCGACGAAGCCGAGAGTAAAGCGAAGGGCAAGGCCGGCGCCAAGGCGGGCAGGTCCTGACCCAACGGGAGACTCATGGCCGATTTCACAGTCAAAGACATCCAGAAGCTGCGTCAGGACGGCGGTGTGGGGATGATGGACGCCAAGAAGGCGCTCACCGACGCCGACGGGGACTTCGAGCAGGCCTACGAGCTGCTTCGGGAGAGGGGCCAGGCCAAGATGGCGAAACGGGCCGACCGCGAGGCCAACGAGGGCGTGGTAGGCAGCTACCTCCACTTCCAGAACGACCGCCCTGTCGTCGGCGTGTTGGCCGAGCTCGCCTGCGAGACCGATTTCGTCGCCAAGAGCGACGAGTTCCGGCGGGCCGCCGACGACATCGCCTTGCATGTGAGCTGGGCTAACCCCAAGTGGGTGACCCGCGACGACGTCGACCCCGACGAGGCCGACAAGGAGCGTGAGCTGATCGCCCGTCAGGCCGCGGCCGAGGGCAAGCCGGAGAGCGTGATCGAGCGGATCGTCGACGGCAAGATCAAGTCCTGGTACGCCGACAACGTGCTCTACGACCAGGTGTTCGTCAACGCTGAGAGGTTCGACGGCGCGGTGGGCGACATGGTCGCCGCCCTGGCCGCCAAGATGGGCGAGAACATCTCGGTGCGACGGGTCGCCCGGGTCGCCGTGGGAGACTGAGACGGGAGACGACTTGACGGACAGCCCCACCCGACGAGTGCTGTTGAAGCTGTCGGGCGAAGCGTTCGCCGATCCCGCCGTCGGCTACGGCATCGACCCCCTCACGGTGCACCGCGTCGCCGGCGAGATCACCGAGGCGCTCGACGGCGATGTCCAGGTGGCGGTGGTCGTAGGCGGGGGCAACATCTTCCGGGGCGTGTCTCAGGCGGCGAAGGGCATGGTCCCGGCGACCGCCGACTACATGGGGATGCTCGCCACGGTGATGAACGCGTTGGCCCTGAGGGACGCTTTGGAGAGCGCAGGAGTCACCACCAGGGTGCAGAGCGCGATAACCATGCAGGAGCTTGCCGAGCCCTACATCCGCCTTCGGGCGATCCGCCACCTCGAGAAGGGACGGGTCGTGGTGTTCGCCGCCGGGACGGGGAACCCGTTCTTCACCACCGACACGACGGCGGCGCTTCGCGCAATCGAGGTCAACGCCGACGGGGTGCTGAAGGCGTCCAAGGTCGACGGCATCTACGACTCCGACCCCAGGTCGAACGCAGACGCGCAGTTGCTCCCCGACCTGTCGTACATGGACTTCATCTCGCGGGAGCTGCAGGTGATGGACACCACCGCCGTTACGATGTGCAAAGAGCATGGGCTGCCGATTCATGTGTTCGACATGACGGTCCCCGGCGCCATCGTCAAGGCCGTTCGCGGCGAAGACGTCGGCACCGTCGTTCACTGATGGGAGAGTGAGATGATCAGCGATCTGTTGAAAGAAGCCGAGCAGAAGATGGAGGCGGCGGTGGAGCATGTGGCCGGCGAGTTCGGCGCCGTGAGGACCGGGCGGGCCAACCCGCAGCTTCTCCTCCGCATCTCGATCGACTACTACGGGTCGTCGGCGCCGCTCCAGCAGCTCGCTTCGATAGCGGTGCCCGAGCCGCGGCTCCTGGTTGTTCAGCCCTTCGACAAGACCACGATCGGCGACATCGAGAGGGCGATCCTGCAGTCCGACCTCGGCCTCAACCCCTCAAACGACGGGTCCGTCATCCGCATCGCCTTCCCGCCGCTCACCGAGGAGCGCAGGAAAGAGCTGATCAAAGTCGTTCACCGAATGGCCGAGGACGGGAAGGTCTCGGTGAGGAACGTGCGCCGACAGGTCAAGAGCGACATGGAGGCTCTCCGCGGGGAGATCTCCGACGACGACATACGGCGCGGCGAAGAGGATCTCCAGGACCTGACCGGCAAGCTCTGCGATCGGATCGACACGCTCCTGGGGAACAAGGAGCATGAGCTCATCGAGGTCTGAGTTGGCTGATCAGGGCGAGCAAGAAGGCGCGGGGCTCTCCCGCCCGCGGCAGGCCGACGCGGCCGACGAGCCCGCCCGCGAGGCGGACCCGGGCGGCGACTCGTCAGTCGACGAGGAGGTCCCCGCCGTCGACTGGGAGGCGATGGCCGGCGCCGCTGGCGGCCTCACCGCCGAGGGTTACGCGGCGGCCACCACCCAGGAGTATCTGGGGCTTGCTGAGGACGTGAGCAAGGCGGCCGAGAAGGACTGGGAGTGGCAGGCGGTGGCGGCCGAAGTGCCCGGCGTCGAGAGCGGGCTTGTGGGGCTTGGGGACGTGTCGGGGGGCGAGTCGCTCTCGGAAGAGGACTTCGAGTCGGTGGAGCAGGCTGCCGCCTCCGACTTGACGGTCAGGGTCGCCTCGGCCCTGGTCATCTTCGCGATGTTCCTCGGCAGCCTCCTACTCGGCGGTTGGTGGTTCACCGCGCTGGTGATCCTCGTGATGGTCGTGTCGGCCGGGGAGTTCTACGCCAATGTGCGCTCGCAGGGGTATCAACCCCTCGCTCTGTTCGGCCTTGTCGGGTTGATCCTGGTCGGCGTCGGCGCCCACAACTGGGGCATCTCCGCGATCGCGGGTTGGGTCGCGACTGTGAGCTTGGTGACGGTCCTGTTCTTCTCGCTCACTCAAAGACGTCGCCCGTTGGAGAACGCCTCGTTGACGATCCTCGGCTTGGCCTGGGTCTCCATGCTCGCCTTCGCTATCTCCGTCGCTAGGGGGCCTCACCCGGTGGCCTACGTCCTGTTCGTGGTCCTCCTCGTCGCCTTGGGCGACATCGGCGCCTACTTCGTCGGCCGCACGTTCGGGAAGCGGAAGCTGGCCCCGGTCGTTTCGCCGAAGAAGACGGTCGAAGGCCTCGTCGGGGGGTTGATCGTCGCGGCCGTCGCGGCGGCGATTTTGACCACTTTTCCCCCCTGGGAGACGATCAGCCTCGTCAGGGGCCTGGCGGCGGCGGCAGTGGTCGGGGTCGTCTCACCCATCGGCGACTTGGCCGAGTCGATGGTCAAGCGCAGCATCGGGGTGAAGGACATGGGCTCGGTCCTCCCCGGTCACGGCGGCATGCTCGACCGGATCGACGGCTTCCTCTTCGTCGTGCCGGCCGTCTACTTCCTGTTCAGGGCGTTCGGCCTGCTGTGAGCGCGCCCGTCGTCGTCCTCGGGGCGACCGGCTCAATTGGGACGCAGACGCTCGAAGTGGCAACCGCCCTCGGCCTCGAGGTGGCGGCCGTGGCGGCGCGCCGCCTCTCCCCGGCGCTCGCCGCCGTCGCCGCGCGTCACCCGACGGCGGTTGTGGCGGCGGCGGAAGGCAGCGCCTCCGAACGCGCCGAGTTCTCGTCGGCGGCGGGCCGAGCCGTCGAGCTCGGCGCCGAGGCCGTCCTGGCGGCGGCCTCCACCCCCGGAGCGACCGTCGTCAACGGGATCGTGGGGGCGGCCGGGTTGCGAGCCACGGTGGCCGCTCTCGAAGCGGGAAACCGCGTCGCTCTTGCCAACAAGGAGAGCCTTGTCGCGGGCGGGCCGGTGGTGAAGGCGGCTCTGGCGCGGGGAGGCTGGCTGATCCCGGTGGACAGCGAGCACTCGGCGCTCCACCAGTGCCTGATCGGCGAGCCCGCCGGTCGTGTGGCCCGGCTGACGCTCACCGCCTCCGGCGGGCCGTTCCGGGGGAGAGCCCGGCGGAGCCTGGTCGACGTGACCGCTGAAGAGGCGCTGGCCCACCCTGTCTGGGAAATGGGCCCGAGGGTCACCGTCGACTCGGCGACCCTCTTCAACAAGGGCTTCGAGGTGATCGAGGCGCACCACCTGTTCGACATCGATTACGACATGATCGACGTAGTCATCCACCCGCAGTCGATCCTCCACTCGGCCGTCGAGTTCGTCGACGGGTCATGGAAGGGTCACATGGGGCATCCCGACATGAGAGTCCCGATCCAGTACGCCCTGACGGCGCCCGAGCGCTCGCCGTCGCCGGTCCCCCCCTTCGAGCTGGCGGGGAGAAGCCTTGACTTCGAGGAGGTCGACCGGGACGCCTTCCGTGCCCTCGATATCGCGATCGCGGCGGGGCGAGCCGGAGGGTCGGCCCCTGCCGCCCTCAACGCCGCCGATGAGATCGCGGTGGAGGCGTTCCTCGAGGGTCGCCTCGGGTTCCTCGACATACCGGGCGTCGCCGCGGGCGCCGTCGAGGCGGTCGAGCACAGGGACTTGACGACGGTGGATGACGTGATGGAGGCGGACCGGGAGGCGCGGGCCGCGGCCGCCTCTTTGGTCGCCGCGACCTATAGGTAACCCGGCGGACGCGGGTACGGTTATCAACATGTTCGGGGGTCTGGCGGCCGCAGTCGCCATCGTGTTCTTCGTCACCGCCCATGAGGCCGGTCACTTCCTCGCGGCCAAGGCCGTGGGGATGAAGGCGACCCAGTTCTTCTTCGGCTTCGGCCCGAAGATCTGGTCTGTGCAGAAGGGTGAGACCGAGTACGGCATCAAGTGGTTGCCGTTGGGCGGGTATGTGCGCATCGTCGGGATGAGTCCCCTGGAGGAGGTCTCCCCGGCCGACGCGGGCCGCACCTACCGGGAGAAGAAGTTCTGGGAGAAGAGCTTCGTCCTTCTCGCCGGGGTGGGGACCAACTTCCTGCTTGCGTTCGGAATCTTCTACGGGGTGGGCGTCGCCGACGGCGCGCCCGGCGGGCCGACGACCGAGGTCGGGATGGTGTCTGAGGCGTCGGCGGCCGCCGACGCCGGTCTCAGGCCCGGCGACGTGATCGTCGCCGTGGGAGGCTCGGAGACGCCGAAGTGGGCCGATGTGGAAGCCGCCCTGCAGACGGCCGGCCCCGGCCCTAACGCGGTGAGGGTCGATCGAGACGGCGAGCTGCTCACCTTCGACGTGAACCTGACCGCCAGCGAGACGCATGCGGGGGCGGGGTTCCTGGGTGTGACGCCGACCATCGGGCGGGTCGACATAGGCCCCGTCGAAGGGGTCGGCTACGCCGGGCGCCTGGTCTGGGACGGCGCCGTCTCCACCCTTGAGGCCATCTTCCGGATGGTGCGGCCGTCGTCGCTGGCGCAGTACTTCGGGGTCTTCCTGGGCGACACCGACGTCCCCGGGGAGATAAGGCCGGTCAGCCCGATCGGTGTTGTCTCGATCGGCACGCAGGCCGAGAGCGCGACGTTCTTCTTCACCATCCTCGCCCTCGTCAACGTGATCTTGGCGACGATCAACCTGCTTCCGCTGTTCCCCCTCGACGGCGGGCACTTCGCGGTGGCAATCTACGAGAAGGTCACCGGCAGGCAGGCCGACGCCCGCAGGCTCTTGCCGATCGCCGCCGTGGTGATCGGGTTGTTCGCCTTCCTCGGGTTCGTGGCCATCATCCTCGACCTCACCAACCCAATCAACCTCTAATCAGATCGGTTTCGTAATGCTCTGGATTCGCCTATACCGTAGTTGTGCATTGAGAAACGGTCCCGCAAGCGGACGACCGCCCCAATCAGTTCGCCAATTCAGCGACGGCGCGCCGGGCCCCGGTCTACCGTCGGCGCGGTGAGATTTCAGAGACGGCGCACCCGCACTCTCCGCGTCGGCGACGTCGCTGTCGGAGGCGCCGCCCCGGTGACGGTCCAGTCGATGACGACCACCAAGACCGCCGACGTCGACGGGACGTTGGCCCAGGTGTACGCCCTCGCCGGAGCGGGCGCCGATATCGTGCGAGTCACCTGCAACGAGGTCGAAGCCGCCCAAGGCCTCGCCGAGATCGCGCCGCGAAGCCCGGTCCCCGTCATCGCCGACATCCACTACCAGCACAGGCTGGCGTTGGCGGCCATGGAGGCGGGCGCACACGGTCTCCGGCTCAACCCGGGGAACATCCGCAAGGAGAGCCACATCAAGGCGGTGGCGCGTGAGGCGAAAGACCGGGGCCTTCCGATCAGGATCGGGGTGAACGCCGGGTCGCTCGACAAGGACTTGCTGGAGAAGCACGGGACGGCTTCGCCGGAGGCTCTCGTCGAGTCGGCTCGGAAGGAGGTCGCCTATCTCGAGGAGGTCGGCTTCTTCGACATCAAGATCTCGGTGAAACACTCCAACGTGCCGCTGATGGTCGAGTCCTACCGGCTGCTGGCCGACGCCGTCGACTACCCGCTGCACCTCGGGGTCACCGAGGCCGGCCCGCCGCCTTCGGGCCTGATCAAGTCGGTGGCCGGCATCGCCACCCTGCTCAACGAGGGCATCGGCGACACGATCCGGTTCTCGTTGACGGCCGAACCGGTGGAGGAGGCGAAGGCGGGCCGCATGCTCCTTGAGTTCCTGGGTCTCCGGGAGCGCAAAGGCGTTGACCTGATCGCGTGCCCGTCGTGCGGCCGGGCCGAGGTCGACGTGATCGAGGTGGCGACGGCGGCGCAGAAGGCTTTGGAGGAGGCCAACCTCCCGGTTCAGGCGGCCGTCATGGGTTGTGTCGTCAACGGGCCCGGCGAGGCCCGCGAGGCCGACATCGGGATAGCCGCCGGCCGGGGGAGGGGCCACCTGTTCATTAAAGGCCGGGTGGTTCGCGTGGTCCCCGAAGACGAGATGGTCGACGCCCTGCTCGACGAGGCGCGGAAGCTGGTCGCCGAGGGCCGCGAGGCTCGGCTCGCCGGCGCCGAGGCCGATGCGGAGGAGGCCGCCGCAGAGGACAGGCGCCAGTTAGTGGAGATCCAAGGCGACGCCAACAAGGCCGCCGAGCGCCGCGCCGCGGTCGCCAAGACCGCCAACCCGGATCCTCAACGCACAGACTACGGTACAGGCGAATCCAGAGCATGAGGAAACCGATGAGGTGGTCTGAGGCGCACATCCCAACCCTTCGAGACGCTCCCGCCGACGCCGAGGCGGCGAGCCACAAGCTGTTGGCCCGGGGCGGGTTCATCCGCCGGCTCGCCGCCGGTCACTACACGATGCTCCCGCTGGGCCAGAAGGTCCGCCTCAAGATCATGCAGATCATCCGCGAGGAGATGAGCGCCATCGGGGGGCAGGAGATGACGGCGCCCGTCCTCCACCCGGCCGAGGTCTGGAAGCGGTCCGGCCGTCTCGACCAGATGGGCGAGACCATGTTCAAGCTCAAGGACCGCCACGGCGCCGACCACGTTCTCGGCGTCACCGAGGAGGAGGTGTTCGCCCTTCTCGCCGCCGAGCTGTTCTCCTACCGGGACCTGCCCCAAATCTGGTACCAGATGCACACCAAGTTCAGGGACGAGCCCCGCGTCAAGTCCGGTCTGCTCAGGGTGCGGGAGTTCACCATGAAGGACTCCTACACGCTCGACATTGACCAACCCGGCCTCGATGAGGGCTTCAACAAGCACTACGGCGCCTACCGGAGGATCTTCGCCCGGCTCGGCCTTGACGCCGTCGACGTGCAGGCCTCGTCCGGCGCCATGGGCGGAACCGAGTCGGTCGAGTTCATGCAACGCAGCGACGCCGGTGAGGATCGGGTCGTCACCTGCGCGGGCTGCGACTACCGCGCCAACGTCGAGAAGGCGGTTTCGGCGGTCGCCCCGGCGCCCGACGGCGAACCCGGCGAGCTGGAGCGACTCCCGACGCCGGGCCTGCGCACTATCGCGGCTCTCGCCGAGGCCCACCCCGACGTCGCCTCCCCCGAGCGGCAGGTCAAGTCTCTGGTGTACGTCGTCGACGGAGAGCTCGCCCTTGTGCTCCTCAGGGGCGACCACGACCTCCAAGAGCAGAAGCTCCTCGACGCCGCAGGCTCGACCGAGGGCCGCCCCGCTCATCCCGACGAGATCCGAGGCCTTCTCGGCGCCGACCCGGGGAGCCTCGGGGCCGTCGGAGTGGACGGCGTGAAGGTCTTCGCCGACCGCGGCCTCGAAGGTAGAGTCAACATGACCACCGGCGCCAACGAGGACGACTGGCACTATGTGGGCGTGGACGTGGCCCGGGACATCGAGGTCTCCTGTTGGGCCGACCTCCGAGAGGTGAAGGCCGGCGAGATCTGCGTCCGGTGCGGCGCCTCCTTGGAGATGTGGAAGGGCATCGAGGTGGGTCACATCTTCAAGCTGGGGACCCAGTACGCCGAGGCGTTCGGCGCCTATGTGCAGGACGAGGCCGGCGAGAGCCGCCCCATCATCATGGGCTCCTACGGCATCGGCGTGGAGCGCGCCATGGCGGCCATCGTCGAGGCGAGCCACGACGGGCGGGGCATCGTCTGGCCCGTGTCGGTTGCGCCCTACGAGGTGATCATCACTGCGGTGCGGGCCGACGACGAGGCCGTGATGGGGGCCGCCGAGGATCTCTACACCCGCCTGACGACCCACGGCCTGGAGACCCTCCTCGACGACCGCCTTGAGAGGCCCGGCGTGAAGCTTGCCGACTCAGAGCTGATTGGGATCCCCTACCGGGTCGTCGTCGGGCCGCGAGGCGTCGCCGAAGCCAACGCGGAGTTGACCGCGCGACGCGGCCTGGAGAAAGAGGTAGTCCCTCTCGCCGAGGTCGCCGACGTCGCGGCTGAGCGGGCGCGCGGGCGTCGGTCCGCCGTCTAGCCGCGGCGGTCGGCCTATACTCGACATCGACAACAGGACGCTTTTCGATCAGGTGGGCGCCCGAGGCGCCCGCCTGATTTGTTGTGGTGGTTGAGAGATGACGGTGACACAGGCAGCCGAGATCTGGGATCTCGTGGCGCCCTACCTCGCTGCGGAGCGGCTCGAGCTGGACGACCTCGAGATTTCTGGGCGGGGGGAGGGGCGGATCCTGCGCGTCGTCGTGGACGGCGAGAACGTGAGCATCGACCGGCTTGCCGGCCTCTCGCGCGGCCTCTCCAGGCTTCTCGACAACGAGACCGACCTCGAAGGCCGCTATCAACTCGAAGTGAGCTCGCCCGGCCTGGAGCGGAAGCTGAAGCGTCCCAGCCACTACGCCAAGGCGATGGGTCGCGAGGTGGCCGTCAAAGTCGTCGACGGCGACCACAAGGCCACCCTGCGAGGCGCCCTCGCCGAGGCGGGCGATGAGTCGTTCACGATCGACACCGAAGAAGGGCCGCGGCGCGTCGACTACGAAGATGTTCTGTCCGCCAAGACGGTGTTCAGGTGGGAGAAGGCCCCCAAACCGGGTCACTGAAGGAGAAAGATGAAGCTCGACACGATGATGGAGGCCGTTGAGGTGCTCGCCAGGGAGCGGGGCGTCACGGTGGAGGCGATTCTCGACGCGTTCGCGAACGCCCTGGTGGCGGCGTACAAACGCAGCCCCGGCGCCGCCGAGGAAGCCCGCGTGACGATTGACCCCGGCTCGGGTGAGGTCATCGTCTACGCCCAAGAGCTCGACGAGGACGGCAACGTCGTCAGCGAGTGGGAGGATACGCCCGAGGGCGAGGCCTTCGGCCGCATCGCCGCCCAGTCCTTCAAGCAGGTCATGCAGTTCAAGCTGCGCGAGGCGAAACGCGAGAAGGTGTACGAGATGTACGAGGGCCGGGAGGGCGACCTGGTCACCGGCATCGTCCAGCAGGTCGACCACCGCTCGGTGATCCTCGACTTGGGCGACGCCGAGGCCATCCTCCCCGGGAGCGAGCGGATCCCGTTCGAGAGGTTGGAGCGGGGCAACCGGGTCAAGGCCCTGATCCTCGAGGTCCGCAACGAGACCAAAGGGGCGCAGATCGTGGTCTCCCGCAGCCACCCGGACCTGGTGAGGCGCCTCCTCGAGCTGGAGGTACCCGAGTTGAGCGACGGCACGGTGGAGATCGTGAACATCGCCCGCGAGCCCGGTCACCGCACCAAGATCGCGGTGATATCCAACGACGCCAATGTCGACCCGAAGGGGGCCTGTGTGGGCGGTCGGGGGTCGCGTATCCGTCAGGTGGTCAACGAGCTTCGAGGCGAGAAGGTCGATGTCGTGCAGTGGCGCGAAGACGTCGGCCAGTTCATCGCCGAGGCCCTCGGCCCGGCGAAGGTCAAAGACGTGCACATCGACGAGGAGAACAAGGCCGCCGACGTCATCGTCTCCGAGCATCAGCTTTCTTTGGCTATCGGCAAGGAGGGTCAGAACGCCCGTCTCGCCGCCCGGTTGTCCGGCCTCAAGGTTGACATCCGATCCGATGTCGAAGTCGCCGCCGAGGCCGAGGCCAAAAAGATCGCCGCCGAGGCCGAGGCTAAGAAGATCGCCGCCGAGGCCGCACTTGAAGCCGCCGCCGAGACTGAAGCCGCCGCCGAGCCTGAAGCCGAGGCTGAGCCTGATGCCGCCGCCGAGTCTGAAGCCGAGGCCGAGGCCGAAGCCCACGTCGAGACCGAAGCCGAGTCCGAGTCAGAGCCTGAGCCTGATGACGAAGACGCAGTGGCGGTCCCGGTCACGGATGAAAGCGAGTGATTAGCTGAATGAGGGTCTACGAGCTGGCCCGTGAACTGGGTGTCGACTCCAAGGAGGTCTTGGCTCACGCCCAAGACTTGGGCGTTGAGGTGAAGACCGCATCGTCGGGTCTTGCCACAGACGCCGTCGAGTTGTTGCGCCTTTCCTTCGCGCCCGAGGAGACCCCCGAGCCCGAGGGGACTCCCGAGCCCGAGGAGGCGGCCCAGCCCGAGGACGCGCCTGAGCCACAGGCGGAGAAGGCGGCTGAGGAGGCGGCTGAGCCTGAGCCTCAGCCCGAGGACGCGCCCGAGCCCCGGGCGGAGGAGAGCCTCAAGATCGTCTCTCTTGTCGAGGGAGCGACGGTGGCCGAGTTCGCCGAGGCCGTCGGCCGGCCCATCGGCGAGATCGTGAAGGCCCTGTTGGTCAGGGGCGTCCCCGCAGGCGCCGGCCAGCCCATGCCGACCGAGCCGATCGACGAGATCGCCGAAGATCTCGGCTGCGTCGTCGAGACGGCGCCCGCCGAGGCGGCGCCCCCGGCGCCGGCCGTCGCCGAGAAGCCGGTCTTCGACGACGACGACGCCGACTTGGAGACCCGGCCGCCGGTGGTGACTGTGATGGGCCATGTGGATCACGGCAAGACGACGCTCCTCGACGCCATCCGCCAGGCGAACGTGGTCGAGGGCGAGCAAGGCGGGATCACGCAGCACATCGGCGCTTATCAGGTTGAGGTCAACGGCCATCGGATCACGTTCATCGACACCCCGGGCCACGAAGCCTTCACCGCCCTGCGCGCTCGGGGCGCGAACATCACCGACATCGTCGTCCTGGTGGTCGCCGCCGACGACGCGGTGATGCCCCAGACCATCGAAGCCATCTCCCACGCCAAGGCGGCGGATGTCAAGATGATCGTGGCCATCAACAAGATGGACCTTCCCGGCGCCGACCCGCTGAGGGTCCGCACCGAGTTGACCAACCAGGAGGTCCTCACCGAGGAGTTGGGCGGCGACGTCCCCAGCGTCGAGATCTCCGCCCTCTCCGGCGACGGCGTCGACGAGCTTCTCGAGGTCATCGACTTGGTGGCGCAGCTTGAGGATCTGCGAGGGAACCTCAAGGCGGCGGCTTCGGGTGTGGTCGTCGAGGCGCAGCTTGAGCGCGGCCGGGGCCCGGTCGCCTCAGTGATCGTGCAACGCGGGACGCTCAGGCGGGGGGACTCCTTCTTGGCGGGCCCCGTCCCCGGACGCGTTCGGGCGCTGCTCGACGACCAAGGCGCCGCTGTGAAGTCGGCCGGCCCCTCCACGCCGGTTCAGATCATGGGTTGGGATGAGACGCCGGCGGCAGGCGACTATTTCGAGGTCATGAAGAACGACCGTGAGGCCCGCAAGCTGGCGGTTGAGCGCCGGGACGAGGCCAAGGCCGAGTCCAATGTCGCCCCCTCCGCGCGCGATCGCCTCGAAGGTCTGCTCGAGCAGCTTCGCGGTGAGGCCGCCACCCTCAACGTCATCGTCAAGGCGGACGCCCAGGGCTCGCTCGAGGCCATCCGCGACTCGATCGGCAAGATCACCCGCGAAGGCGGCGACATCCGCATAGTCCAGGCCTCCGTCGGCGGGATCAACGAGAACGATGTGAGCCTCGCCGAAGTGACCGAGTCGGTGGTCGTCGGGTTCAACGTCCGCCCCGAGCCGAAGGCCCGCAAGGCCGCAGAGCGGGCCGGGACCCAGATCCGCACCTACGGTGTGATCTACGAGCTGCTTGACGAGATGGAGCAGCTCCTGGTCGGCCAACTGGCGCCCGACGAGGAGGAGCGGGTGTTGGGGACGGCCGAGGTCCGCGCCACCTTCAAGGCGCCGCGCGTCGGCGTGGTGGCGGGCTGCTACGTCGTGGAAGGTGTGGTCCAGCGCAACGCCAAGGTTCGGCTGCTCCGTGACGGCGTCATCGTCCACGACGGCGTGGTGTCCTCGCTGAAGAGGTTCAAGGACGATGTGCGCGAGGTCGCCTCCGGGTTCGAGTGCGGCATCGGCCTCGAGGGTTACCACGACATCAAGGAAGGCGACCACATGGAGCTGTACATGGTCAGCGAGGTCCCCCGCACCTGATGCGAGTCGCCGCTTTGCGGGTCGAGGCCCACCTCCCCGCCCCGCAGTCGCTCAAGGAGAAGCGAGCCGTGCTCAGGCCGATGATCGACGGCCTGCGCCGACTCGGCTCATACAGCGTCGCCGAGGTGGGCCATCACGACGCCTGGCAGCGCGCCGCCGTCGGGATCGCCATCGCGGCCCCGGACGGCGAGGGCCTGGAGATGCGAATCTCCAAGCTGCGCCGCTACCTTGACAGCCGTCTCGACATCGAGATCCTCGACGTGCTCGTCAGCGAGTTGGAGGCCCCGGAGTGAGCGACAGGATGCTCAAGGTGAACTCGATCCTGCGCGAGGTGCTGGCCGACGAGATCGAGAGACTCAACGACAAGAGGCTCGAGATGGTGTCGGTGACCGGCGTCGACACCGTCCCCGACCTCCGTCACGCCGTGGTCTACATAGACGTCCTCGGAGACGACGGCGCCCAGCCCGCCCTCGACGCGTTGGCCGGCGCCGCCAAGCGCCTCCAGGCGTCCATCGCCGGGCAGGTGCGTCTCAAGTACACGCCCACGCTCGAGTTCGCCATGGACCCGGGCGTGGTCGGGGGTGAGCGCATCGACGCGATCCTCCGCTCGCTCCGCGAGGGGAAATGAGCGGGTCGTCGTCGCTCCGGGAGGCGGCCGCCGCCATAGGCGCGGCCTCGGAGATCGATCTCGCCTGTCACATAGGGCCGGACGGCGACGCCCTCGGCTCCATGCTGGGCCTGGCGATCGCGGCCAACGGCGCCGGGAAGAAGGTGAGGGCGAGCTACGGGTCGCCTTTCGGCGCCGCGCCCAACCTCGACTTCCTCCCCTCCGACCTGCTGGCGGCCCCGGAGGAGCTGAGGAGCGACCCGGAGCTGATGGTGGTGTTGGACGTCGCCTCACCGGCCCGGCTCGGGGAGTTGGCCGCGAACGCGGGCAAGGCGGCCAAGCTCGTCGTCTTGGATCATCACGTCACCAACCCGGGCTTCGGCGACATCGCCGTCGTCGACCCCCGGGCGGCCGCAACCGGTGAGATCGTCTTCGACCTCCTGGCGATTCTCGGGTGGGAGGTCACGCCGGAGGTGGCCCAGTGCCTGCACACGGCCCTGGTCACCGATACCGGCCGGTTCACATACTCGAACACAACCGAGCGGACCATGGCGATCGGCGCCGAGTTGCTCGCGGCCGGCGCCCGGCCCGCCGAGATCGCCCGCCATGTGTATGAGGAGGCCCCGTTCGGCTACCTGAAGGTGGCGGCTGCCGCCCTCGGCCGGGCCCGGCTCCATGAGGAGGAGAGCGTCGTGTCCGCCGTCGTCACACATGACGACCTCGTCGAGGCGGGCATCGACTGGGGCGACGTCGACAACCTCGTCGACGCGGTTAGGTTGGCCAGGGAGGCCGATGTGGCGGTGCTGGCCAAGGCCCGCTCCGACGGCGGGGTCAAGGTGAGCATGAGATCGCGGGGCGCCACCGATGTCGGCGCCCTGGCCGCCCGCCTCGGGGGCGGCGGGCACCGCCTCGCGGCCGGGCTCACCGCGACCAAACCCGTCGAGGATGTGATCTCCGAGATCGTCGGGATGGTCGCGGATCACCGATGACAAGCGGTTTCCTCGTCGTCGACAAGCCGGGCGGCATGACCTCCAGCCAGGCGACGGGCCGGGTGAAGAGGGCGACGGGCGCCCGGAAAGCCGGTCACGCCGGCACGCTTGACCCGTCGGCTACCGGGGCCCTCGTGGTGGGCGTCGGCACGGCGACCAGGTTGATCCGCTTCATCCAGGACCAGCCGAAGGAGTATGTGGCAAAGGCCCTGTTCGGCGTTGCTACCGACACGCTGGACTCTGACGGCGCGGTGTTGTCCCGGACGCCCATGTGCTTCGCGCGAACCGACCTCGAAGCCGTCCTCCCCCGATTCACCGGCGTGATCGATCAGGTCCCCCCGATGTTCTCCGCCTTGAAGAGAGGCGGGAGGCGGCTCCACGAGCTCGCCCGCGAGGGCCGGGTGGTCGAGCGGGAGGCTCGTCCCGTCGAAGTGCACGAGCTGGAGTTGCTCTCCGTCGGCGACCCCCCCTACCCCGAGGTGGGGCTTCGCGTGGTCTGCGGCAAGGGCGCCTACATCAGGTCGCTCGCCGACGACATCGCCTCCGCTCTCGGAGGCTCGGCGCACCTCACCGCGTTGCGGCGCACGCGCATCGGCTCAATGGAGGCGGCGCGCGGCATAGCGGTCGACGACTTGGCCGATTGGGAAGGTCACCTGCTCGCTCCCGCCGAAGCGTTGAAGGGCATGGCGGCGGTGACGGTGGGGCCGGCGACGGCCCGGGGAGTCGGTCACGGCATGTCGTTCGCCGGCGGCGACATCGCCGCTGCGCCCGCCGGCCTCCCCTACCGGGTGCACGACGAGACCGGTCGCATGCTCGCCGTCTACTCCCGCGACGGGGATCGGGCCCGGCCCGAGGTGGTGTTGCCGGCGTGAGGGCCCTGACCGGCCCACACCGCCGGTGGGACCCGCTCCCGGGGAGGGCCTCGGTCACCATCGGGGTCCTCGACGGCGTGCACCGGGGCCATCAAGCGTTGCTCGCCGGGCTCGACGACGATGCGGTGAAGACGGTTCTCACGTTCGACCCCCACCCGATGGAGGTGTTGATCCCCGGCTCTCACCCGCGGTTGCTCACCACGATTGAGGAGCGGCTCGATCTTCTACGGCTTCACGACATCGAGCAGGTGGGCGTCCTCGACTTGGGGGAGATCCGGGGCCTCTCGCCGCGCCGGTTCGTGGCGGAGGTCCTGGTCGGCAGTCTTCAAGCCCGCAGTGTTGTCGTCGGGTCGAGCTTCCGCTTCGGCAAGGGCCGCGCCGGGGACGCCGCGCTCCTCCGCGAGACGGGCGAGGCGTGCGGGCTGGAGGTCCGTGTGCTGAGCCTCGTCGGCGACAAGGACGGCGCCTTTTCCTCCAGTCGGATAAGAGATCTGATCGAGAGCGGGCGGGTCGCCGAGGCCGAGAGGCTGATGGGTAGGCGATACCGGCTCACCGGGACGGTGACAGGCGGGGCCGGGCGGGGCCGCGAGCTCGGTTATCCCACGGCGAACATGGCGCCGCCGCCGAGGAAGGCGACTCCGGCGACCGGCATCTACGCCGCCTACGCACATGTCGCCGGCGAGGCCCATCAGGCGGCGGTGAGCATCGGCGTGCGGCCCACCTTCGGCGCCGGCGGAGAGGTGCTCATCGAGGCTTTCCTCCTCGACTACTCGGCCGAGCTCAGGGGCGCGACCATGACTCTTGAGCTCGTCCGGTTTCTCCGCCCGGAGCGCCGGTTCGAGACCGTCGCCGACCTCACGGCGGCGATCGGCGCCGACGTCGAAGATGTTCGCCGCGTGCTGGGCGCCCCTGATGTTGTTTGACCGCGGCTATGTGTTATGGTTCATCCCAACGCGACGAAGCAGGTCCCGCACACAATGAGGAACACCGCCGAGATCATCGCCGAGTACGGCGCTCACGAGAGCGACACCGGCTCACCCGAGGTCCAGGCGGCTCTTCTCACGGAGCGGATCAACCACCTGACTTCCCATCTCCGCGATCACCGCCACGACCACCACAGCCGGCGCGGCCTGCTGTTGATGGTCGGAAGGCGCCGGAGGTTGTTGGGTTACCTGCGTCGTCAGAACGTAGAGCGTTACCGCAGCCTCATCGCGAAGCTGGGCTTGCGGCGTTAGCAAGGATTCGTTGGGGGCGGGCGGCCGCTCCTCGCGACGGGACGCGATGCGTCCCCGGGGCGAGAGCCTCACACAGTAAGGAGCGAGCCAGGTCGGTTGACAGTGGCGGCGCCTCGGGCCGGCCCGAG
>Ga0056123_1000085_pt1 | contig 18903 bp, 18 predicted proteins | sample WorMetHEROISLAND_3_FD_71122 | JGI IMG/M metagenome (GOLD analysis project Ga0056123, IMG submission 71122) | Marine gutless worms symbiont microbial communities from Max Planck institute for Marine Microbiology, Germany - Olavius sp. 3 HERON ISLAND ...
TTTTTCAAAGAGCTGATTTCCACTTATCTGCCGAAATTTGGAATATTCTGTTACTTTCGGCCAAATCACGCCGATGCATACCCAAAATTGGTCGCGTGAGTTTTTACAGGCGTATCATTCATATAACCTCCATAAGTCCCAATCGTCTGGCTTGGTCTGATACGATTTGCTGTTGAGGATCAACCTCGGACTTGATGCCCTTGAATTGAGGCAACTGCGGGTACATGGCTGAAAAGTTTTTTTTGCTTGTAAGCGTATCTTTGGCCAGATAAAGACGACCTCCATTATAAATTAGAATCTTGTCCAAATCGGATGCCAATTGCCGCAGACGATCCCCTGTGTTTGGCAGATCCAGCGCAAGGGTGTAGCCTTGATCCAGGAACGATAGAATACCCTCTCGGCCGGCGCCACAGGATTTAAAGATGGCCAAAAATGAGGCAAAACCAGTTGCTGTGATTCGCTCCAAAATCTGTTGGTAACCAATTTCGGCCGTGCCTGGAGGCAGAAAGGCCTGGTATTGGATAAAACCATTTTTGCCGTAAATTCGATTCCAGTTTGATACGTTATCCAAAGGATAGAAGAAAGAATCATAGTCGACCAGCTCGGTTCTATCATTATTTTTGGCATAATAGAGCAGGTTAAAGGCTTTTACAGTGAGCGGATTTAATACCCAGCTTGGGATATCGAAGAAAAGCGTCTTGTGGCGTTTTCGCGCAATTCTAAAGGGATTTTGGCGATAGCGAACCGGCACAATGTCTTCAGCAGCATCGTTGCCAAACATGCATATGCTGCGGCCCATACGGGCGCCTCTGCTCACACAATCAATCCAGGCGACAGCGTGGCGGAACTTGCCGGCATTTTCCGCAAAAATGGAAAAAGTTTCGTTCAAATCCTTTGCGCGTTTGTAATTAACCTCAACCCACGCGCTTTTCACAGATTTTAACTGGATTGTGGCTTGCAGGATAATCCCGGTGAGACCCATACCACCAATGGTTGCCCGGAATAAGGGCTGGTTTTGTGTGCGCGAGCAGGTTTGTATCTGACCACCGGGCAGCAACAAGTCAAAGGACCGAACGAAGGCGCCCCAAGAGCCATCCATGTGATGATTTTTGCCGTGTACGTCAGCGGCGATTGCGCCCCCCACACTCACAAACTTAGTGCCGGGGGTGGTGGGCAGAAACCAACCGCGAGGCAAGAATACGGCAATAATTTCAGCGAGAGAAACACCTGCTTCGCAAGTGAGCATGCCGCTCTGATCGTCGAAATCCAGAAAATGGTTGCGCTGGCTTTGATGCAGCACACTGCCGCCGGCGTTGACTGCCGAGTCTCCGTAAGAGCGCCCGAACCCACGGGCGATGTATGTTTCATTAGAAGCGCTGATCCAACGTTGTAAATTCGCCCTGCTGTTCAGGTAATAGGCAGTACACTGACGCTTCTCATAGTTTCCCCAGCCACAGAGGTATTCCACCACCGACACAAAACACTCCTTCAAATAGAAACAATCGCTATTACGAAAATTACCAGTATGCAGGAAAGGCTGACGGGATCCCTCACGGCATCGATCAATGGGTCATGGTGAAGCAGTCCACGGTGCGCCTTTAGCCAGAAACGCAAAAGCCAGTACAATACCACCGGGCAAACCAGCCACAAGACGTTCGGGTGTGAATACATCTGCGCCACCTTCTCGCTGCCAATGTAAAGAGCCAGCATCAGCACGGAGCTGTAGGCTGACGCGATGCCCATTTGCTGGATCATGGGGAGATCTTTTTGTGTGTACCCGCGCCTCGAATTCAACCCGCCCCCCTCGGGTGGGTTCTTGTACAATTCGATACCCCGCTTGGCAAAAGCGATTGATGTGAACATAAAGGCGCTTACGCCCAAGAGCCAATTTGATACCGGTACACCAGAAGCCCAGCCGCCGGCGATGATGCGCAAGGTATAGAACGATGCCAGCATAAAAACATCCACCAGGACCTTTCGCTTTAACCGGAAAGAATAGATCGTGGTTAATATTATGTATCCGGATAGCCCAACCCGGAAAAGCGGCGGCAAATACAAAGCGGCAAGCGCTGCCACAAAAAACAGCACTGCAATCATTATGGGGCCGTATTTGACTGGCAATGAACCGGAGGCAAAAGGCCGATTGCGTTTTTCGGAATGCATTCGGTCTGCCTCGATATCTACCAAATCGTTAATGATGTAAGTGGCGGAAGCTGCCGCGCTGAAGGCAATGAAACCCAGGCCAGCATGCAGTAACGATGCAACGTCAAGAGAGTGTGCCAAGAGCAGTGGCAGAAACAACAAGCAATTCTTGATGTAGTGATGAGGTCGGAGAGTCGCTATGGCGGATTTTGCCAAGTTGCGTTGTTGGTCAAAGATAACAACCTCCTTTCCGAATTTCCAGATGCGCCCTTTCATGTTATCACTCGACCCGGCAGCATGGATTTGTGCAGCCCCACCTCATAATAAAAGTATCATTTCTGCCGTTTTGCTTCGGTTTACCCCAATAGGCCCTTTTAGGGTATCATTGATCGGTTACTTCTGCAATTGGCCGATTGCCAACGAACTGCAAGATCATAATGCGGCCCAATGAATTAAAAAGCCTTTGACAACTGATTTGGGCCGGTGGTATAAATGCGAGCGAGAGATGTTGAGGTGATCCCCATACATTTCTTATTGTTGCGGGCAAGCGAACCTTTTTTTGCGGTATGCCCGGTTGAAACAGGCATCGGCTTTTTCCGGCTGGATACGCCTGATATGGGCTTTAAAGTTTTTAATATCTATTTTGACAGGTAAATTCTGAAGGGGATGTGCCTATGATAAATATCGACGGGTCGTTTCTGATTCAAATCATCAACTTTCTGTTGCTGATCTGGATCCTGAATACGGTGCTTTACAAACCGATTCAGAGCATTTTACAAAAGCGCAAGGAAACGGTTGATAAGCTCTCCAGCGGCATCAAAAGATTTGAGGATGATACCGCGAAACATGACACCGCCTACCATACCGGCATCCGGGACGCCCGGGCAGAGGGGATGAAGGAGAAAGAGGCAATTGTCGAGACGGCCCGGGAGGAAGAGCGGGCCATCATTGACAAAATCAACGCCAAAGCCCAGGCGGAATTGGCCCAGGTGAAAGAAAAAATTGCGAATGAGGCCAACGCGGTCCGGCAAGACCTTGAGAAAGAGGTGGAGGGTTTTGCCGATGCTATCGGTCAAAAGATTTTGGGCAGGGAGGTGTCCTAATGAGTTCACACTTTGCCCTAAAGCGGGCTGGCCTGATCATCGTGCCCTTCTTTTTATTGATTGCCGCATTCGCTTTTATGTTAAATGGTCCAGTGTCGGCCGCTTCAACACAAGACTCCCACGCCCCGGCAGGCGCCCACGCAACAACGGACACCGTTCACGGCGAGGCGGAAGGCCATGGTGAAGCAGGCGCTCACGGGGTTGGCTGGGTGGCAACAGACACCTATCGGGTAATGAACTTTGCGGTTTTGTTCATCGCCCTTTTTTTGTTGTTACGAAAACTGGCGGCCAATTTCCTTTCGGGCCGGGTGGATGGTATTAAAACGGAACTGAGCGAACTGGAGGCCAAAAAGGTGGCCGCCGAAAAAGAGCTTTCCGTTTACCAGGACAAACTGGCTAAATTGGACGATGAAGCCAAGGAGATTATGGCTGAGTATACACGTCAGGGAGAGGAAGCCAAAACCCGGATTTTACAAGAGGCGGAAGCATCGGCGGACAAGCTGGAACTACAAGCCAAACGCAACATTGAATCAGAGTTCAATCAGGCCAAAGAGACGCTGCATGCGGACATTATGGAGAAGGCGCTGGCCAAAGCCGAGACATTGCTCAAATCAAAAATTGGCGCGGATGATCAAACCCGGCTGGTGGATGAATATCTGGAAAAGGTAGTGGAATCGTGAAGAATTTAGCTATCGCGCGGCGGTATGCCAAGGCGCTGCTCATGATCGGCAAAGAGGACGGCCGGGCGGAAAGTTATAAAGATGAGCTGGACGGAGTGACCCGCCTGATCCAATCCAACCGGGAATTGGAACAGGCCATTACCAATCCCCTCCATGACGCAACTGCACGCAAAAAAGTGTTGAACGCCGTGGTGGAGAAATTGGAGCTTTCCCGGGTGATGAAATCATTTATTACCTTGCTTTTTGATAAAGGCCGCATCGGATTCTTAGACGGAATCAACGCTTTCTATCAGGAGTTGGCTGATGAGCTCAAAGGAATCGCCCGAGCCACTATTGTTTCGGCCACGGAGCTTTCCGAGGAGGCTATTGAAAAAATTCGTCAGGGGCTTTCCAAAAGAACCGGCAAAGAGGTGATCCTCGATGTGAAACAGGATTCCGGCCTGATTGGCGGGATTGTGACCCGCATCGGCGATCTGGTGTTGGACGGCAGCGTTAAAACCCAGCTTCTGAATATGCGTGATTCCTTAAAAAAGGGTGAGCGCGCTTAAGGCGGCTGGTAAAACGACAGTTTGTATAAATGTTTTTTAATATTGAAAAACTTTAACGGGTGAGGGTGCCGAATGGAACTTAGAGCCGAAGAAATCAGTCAAATTATCAAGGATCAAATTACCGATTACGACAAAAAGGTCGAGCTTTCCGAAACCGGAATCGTCCTGTCGGTAGGTGACGGGATTGCCCGCATTTACGGCCTGGAAAAAGCCATGGCGCTGGAATTGGTGGAATTTCCCGGCCAGATTCTGGGGCTGGTCCTGAACCTGGAAGAAGATAATGTCGGTGTCGCCATTATGGGCGAGGACACGCACATTAAAGAGGGTGACATCGTCAAACGGACCGGTCGCATCGCCGAGGTTCCTGTTGGTGATGCGGTTTTGGGCCGTGTGGTTTCACCGGTGGGTGAACCCCTTGACGGCAAAGGCCTCATTGAGGGTGCGGAAACGGCTCGTGTGGAGACGGTGGCGCCGGGTGTTATCGCCAGAAAAAGTGTGCATGAGCCCTGTTACACCGGCCTCAAGTCTGTCGACGCCATGACACCGGTGGGTAAAGGACAGCGTGAACTGATTATTGGTGACCGTCAGATCGGTAAAACCGCTGTGGCGGTGGACGCCATCCTGGCCCAAAAAGAGACCGATGTGTACTGCATCTATGTGGCCTGCGGGCAGAAAAAATCAACGGTGGCCCAGGTCCATGCGATCTTGGAAAAAGAGGGCGCGATGGAATATACCACCATCGTTTCGGCCTCCGCTTCGGAACCGGCCACATTGCAGTATATTGCACCGTACGCCGGTTGCGCCATGGGCGAATATTTCCGTGATCGCGGCAAACACGCCTTGATCATCTACGACGATTTGTCCAAGCAGGCGGCCGCCTATCGTCAGGTGTCACTGCTGCTTCGCCGTCCGCCGGGACGTGAGGCGTTCCCAGGCGACATTTTTTACAATCACTCCCGTTTGCTGGAACGTTCCGCTAAACTGAGTGACGAGCTGGGCGCCGGTTCATTGACCGCCCTGCCGATTATTGAGACCCAGGCCGGTGACGTTTCGGCCTACATTCCCACCAACGTGATTTCCATTACTGATGGCCAGATTTACCTGGAGCCGGGGCTCTTTTTTGCGGGTGTCCGTCCCTCCATCAACGTTGGCCTGTCGGTCTCCCGGGTAGGGGGCGCCGCCCAGACCAAGGCGATGAAACAGGTGGCGGGAACCTTGCGGCTGGACCTGGCCCAGTACCGTGAGCTGGAAGCGTTTGCCGCTTTTGGCAGCGACCTTGATAAAGCCACCCAGCAACAGTTGACCCGTGGGGCGCGTTTGGTGGAAATCCTTAAACAACCCCAGTATCAGCCGCTTTCAATGGCCAAACAAGTGACAATCCTATACGCCGGAACTCGCGGTTTCTTGGATGAGCTGCCGCTGGATGTGTTGGCCAAATACGAAGCCGGACTCTACCCGTTCATCGAAGATCGCTATCCTCAAATTTTCTCCCGCCTGGAAGAAAAAGAGGCCATTGATGATGATTTGGATAAGCTGATGACAGAGGCCATTACAGCCTATGGTGATGAATTCAAAGACACCATCAAATAGTTAAAGTGCCATATATTCACTGAGGGGAAGTATAATGGATTTAAACAAACTTGTTACAGCGTTAACAGCATATTATAAGAGCGCCAAAATTTCAGGTAGTGGCGATTTTAACTGTTCTGAAAAAGAAAAGTGCAAGAAAATTAGTGAACAATTGGAACCTCCTAGAGAAGCAGACCTTGGGCCACATTACGGTGATAATATTCCTAAACTTTTATTCTTATCATTAGATAGAGGGTGGTCATCGGATAATAGAACTATTCAACGAGGACTAAGTTGGAAACCAGGCGAACAGGAAGCTGCTAGGGGAATAGAAAAAAATCAACACTGGTACAGAACTTGTGAAATAGCACATCGAGTTTTATCCCAATTTGATCCTGCTCGGATAAATAAGGTAGAGGTTGAGGATATGGTGGGATACATAGCGCACACTAACAGTGCAAAATGCTATCAACCAGAGAAGAATGGAAAACAGGCAGACAGCGCTCTGTTTAATAACTGCAGAAAATTTTTAAAAGAAGAGGTTCTTCTTTTTGATCCAGACATACTTGTGACGCAAGGAAATCAAGCCAAAAAAGCGATTGATGAGCATTTTTGTGGAGAAAATCACTCATATGAAGAGATTAGATTTAAGGATTTGCCAGATCTGCCAAAGAAAATTGCCAAATATTGGATAATCTCCATGGGTGATAAAAAAGCTTTATGGTTTCACACTTATCATCCTAGGTATTTTGGAGGTTTTAATAAACAAAGAAGAGAGATAATTTGTTCTAATGTAATGAGCAAAATTGTAAAAGAGTTTTACAATGAATCAAAAAAGAAATGAGTAGGATTGCCATGGAGTGCCCCTTTTTCGAATGTGTCAATAGATTAAGAGGTTATTGCTTCCGCAGAGTTCATCGTTCCTTGGCAACCTCTCGTTAATGAGATCGGCCGCATCGGGCGGCCCGAATTTCGATGCATGCAATCATTATCAACAGACAAAATGAACAGACAAAAGAGGCGTAACGCATATGCCCACTTTGAAAGATGTCGAAAACAAGATCAAGGCGGTCAAAAAGACCAAACAGATCACCAAGGCGATGAACATGGTGGCGGCATCACAGCTTAGGGGCGCCCAGGCCAACATGGAAGCGTTTCGGCCCTATGCGTCCAAGTTTTCCGAAGTTTTGGGAAGTTTGGCGGAAAAATCGGGCGAAGAGAGTAGTCCGCTTTTGGTGCCGCGTGAGGAGGTGGCCAATGTCCATATTGTGCTTTGCACCTCGGACCGCGGCTTGTGTGGCGGTTTTAACACCAACCTGATTGAAAAGGCTGAGCAGTTCGCCGCTGCTAAAGCAGCCGAAGGGGCCGAGGTGACCTACTCCTATTTTGGTAAAAAAGGACGCGACTGGGGCCGTAATCAGGGTAATGCCAAGGTTGATGAATATATTGGGGTTGTGGGGGCTTCCTTTGGTTTTAATGTGGCCGGTAATGCCGGCCGAAAGTTGGTGGGCGGCTTTTTAGAAGGCCGTTACGACGAAGTCTACATGGTTTACTCCGACTTTGCGGGGATGGCCAAACAGGTCCCCACGGTTCAGCAGATTTTGCCCATCCCGCCCATTGAAGAGGTGGAGGCAAACGATGAGGCGGCGCCCGGCGACTATTTAGCCGAGCATATCTGTGAACCTTCGGCCAATAAACTGCTTGATGATCTGTTGCCGCGTAACATCTATGTGCAGGTGTTTAAAGCGCTGCTGGAAACATCCACGAGTGAACATGCCGCCCGGATGCTGGCCATGGATAACGCCACCAAGGCTTGTAACGATATGATCGAGGAGCTGACGTTGATGTATAATAAGGCGCGGCAGGCCTCTATTACGGCGGACCTGATGGATATCGTCGGTGGAGCCGAAGCGCTGAAGGGTTAATTGGAGCAACGGACAATCCCGCCGGAACTCAATTAATCATCTTGGGATTTATAGATATAATCATTTTACCACTTTTTATGAACGTGGGAGGAATTGATGAGTGAGAATATCGGTAAGATCACACAGGTAATGGGACCCGTGGTCGATGTGGCGTTCACTGAAGGGAATTTACCGGCGATTTTGTCGGCGCTGTTTATCACCAACCCGGCCATCAACGACGAAGCGGAGAACCTCGTGGTGGAAGTGGCCCAGCATTTGGGCGATAATGTGGTGCGGACCATAGCCATGGACGTTACCGATGGTCTGGTACGGGGCATGCCGGTCAAGGATACCGGCAGTCCGATCATGGTTCCGGTGGGTGAAGCGGCTTTGGGACGCGTCATTAACGTAGTGGGACGTCCGGTGGATGGTCTCGGTGAGATCAGCCAGGAAAAGATGATGCCCATTCACCGTGAGGCGCCCAAATTTACCGAACAGGATACATCGGTCCAGGTTCTTGAAACGGGTGTCAAGGTGATTGACCTTCTCGTGCCTTTCCCCCGGGGTGGGAAAATGGGCATGTTCGGCGGTGCAGGTGTTGGAAAAACCGTTATCATGATGGAGATGGTCCATAATATCGCCATGCAGCATGGTGGTATCTCCGTGTTTGCCGGTGTGGGAGAACGGACCCGTGAAGGCAACGATCTCTACCACGAGATGAAGGAGGGTGGCGTTTTACCCAAAGCATCGCTGGTGTACGGACAGATGACCGAGCCTCCCGGCGCGCGCGCACGGGTGGCCTTGTCAGCCCTGGCCGAAGCGGAATATTTCCGGGATGTGGAAGGTCAGGACGTGCTGATTTTTATTGATAATATTTTCAGGTTTACCCAGGCTGGTTCCGAAGTATCGGCCCTTTTGGGTCGGATGCCGTCGGCGGTGGGGTATCAACCAACCCTGGCCGTCGACTTGGGCGAACTGCAAGAGCGCATCACATCCACGGATAAAGGTTCCATTACTGCCGTTCAGTGCGTCTATGTACCCGCCGACGACTTGACCGACCCCGCGCCGGCAACCACCTTTGCCCATCTGGACGGCACCGTGGTGCTTTCACGTCAGATCTCCGAGCTGGGGATCTATCCTGCGGTGGATCCCCTGGATTCAACTTCCCGGATCCTCGATGCCGCTTATATTGGTGATGAGCATTATGACACGGCGCGTCAAATCCAGCAAATGTTGCAAAAGTATAAAGAACTCCAGGACATTATCGCCATATTGGGAATTGAAGAGCTCTCCGATGACGATAAATTGACCGTTTCCCGGGCGCGTAAAATACAGCGTTTTCTTTCCCAGCCGTTCCATGTGGCCGAGGTATTCACGGGCAAACCGGGTAAGTATGTGAAGATCGAGGATACGGTCCGTGGTTTTAAAGAGATTTGCGATGGGAAACACGACGACATTCCCGAGCAGGCCTTCTATATGAAGGGTGGTATCGATGAAGTTGTTGAGAGCTTTAAAGAACAGGAAAAAGCGGCTTAATCGGAACGGCTTGAGTCAGTAAATAGCCACAACAAACTGAAGAAAAGTCCCGCCTGCGCCAAGGCCGCCGTAGGCGATGGGCCCTTTCACGCAAAGGGGTAAGGATGGCTGAAAATATTCGACTCGAAGTGGTCACTCCTGAAAAAGAGGTGGTCAGCGAAGAGGTACAAACTGTAATCGCACCGGGAGTATTGGGGGAATTTGGCGTACTCGTGGGGCACACGCCGTTTCTGACGCCGATTCAAACCGGCGCCATCCGTTATATGGATGCCAACGGTGAAGAACACGCTGTTTTTGTCAGTGGCGGGTTTGCCGAAGCGTTACCGGACAAGGTGACGGTTTTGGCGGAATCGGCTGAGCGACGTAAGGATATTGACACCAACCGCGCCCAAACAGCATTGGAGCGGGCTGAAAAGCGGTTGGCGGAAAAAAATAAAGATGACGAGATCGACTTTGTACGCGCCAAGACGGCATTACGACGCGCCCTGGTGAGAGTTAAGGTGGCGGGCAGCCGCACCTAATCAGCCGTCCTTGAAATAGGATGTAACTACCAGAAATAACTTGATGTTATTGGTGATGAGACCTTTACATAGCACCCCCGTTTTACCCAATTTCGGCGTCCGGCTCAAAATGGTATCCTCGACATATTCAATATATTCCTCCGGTTCCATTTTTCGCCTTCCTTGAACGTGAACAAAAATAGATATCCTGCAAAGATCTCAATTTCTGGGCTTTCTGTGTCTTAAGGAACTTTACCGGAAGTTGATTTGGTGGCGATGCAGGGAATCGAACCCCGGACACTACGGATATGAGCCGTATGCTCTAACCATCTGAGCTACATCGCCAAAATCGTGGGGAGTGCTTTTATCAGCTTGTTCGGCCCGCGTCAAGACTGCTGACGCAAAACGAATCGAGCCGACTTAAAATGATTTACCCTTTCCCGACTTTTGAGCTAGGAGACCGGTTCCGATTTCATGACTTTAACTGAAAACTCCTTTAGGCTCTCATCCAGATCAAAAAAGACCACCATAAAGGGAATCGACGCGCCCGCGTCAACAACGGGCGCCGTATCCGTGGCGGTAAGCTTTGCATCAATCGCCTTGGGGTCAAGGGCGATCAAATCAAGATCCGACAAAAACCGTCCGCCCACGACCATTTTCTCGGCGAGTATGGTGTTGGTTTCATCAAACAGGGTTCCTTTTATTTGCACTGCCTGCTGAGGCGTATCACCCCGGTTAGCCAGTTTACCTGAAATCACAAAAAGCGGTCTCCCCTTACTATTGCGGACAATACGGCTGTTAATATTAATAGCTGAGATCATCTTAAAGGGCTCTTTTTTCATCGAATCCAGCGATTGGCTGATATATGGCAAATTGAGACCCTTCAACCAGGGCATTGACACCCCTTTTTTATCCAGCAGGACCAGAGCGCCATACGCCACAGCGGGCAGCAGCAATAATAGGATCATCATGGGTAGACACCCTTTTTTGGCGAGCGCCGTTTCCATTTTAGGGCCAACGCCACGTTCTTTATCAGCCGTTGAGAGTGTTTTGGGCGGCGCTTCATCCGCGTCGGCCAGATCGGGATCTTGTTCCGTTTCAAAGGCCAGCGGGGGCTCGGGCCGGGTCTTGGGCGTATCATCGGTTTCATGAGGCGCCATGCGCTCCTCTGCACGGCCCGCTTTCCGGGAGACTGCATCTTCGTAAGTAATTTTGCTTTCAATGTTTGGTGACGTCGCTGTTGGTGCAGGAGTGGTTTCAACTGCTGCAGGCACAGCATCAGGGATGGCCGGCCCTTGAGCAGGTGGGTAGACGGTGAAAATCGCCTTGCACTGGGAACATTGCACTTTTGATCCCGATGGCTTGAGGCGGGTCTCATCCAGCTTGTAGTTTCGTAAGCAGCTTTGACAGGTGACAATCATAGCAATCCTCGAATATTCGCCATATAAGTCAGAAAATTCTTTATAGACCGGTTTGCGCCAACTGTGCAACCAGTCTTTGCTGCTCTTTGGAAAGTGTTTTGGGGATATCCACCAGGATACGTACGTAAATATCCCCCCGGCGGCTCTGATGCATGTACGGCAACCCGGCCCCCGCAATCCTCATCCGGGTCTGATGACGGGTGCCCGCCGGAACTTTTAACCGCCTGCTATTACCATCGGGCATGTCGATGGTAACCGATGTTCCTAAAAGCGCCTCGGAAAGCTTGATTGATTGGGTGGTCGTCAGATCATGACCTTCAATGGTAAAATGGGGATGCGGAACCACTTTGGATTTGACGAGCAAATCACCGGCCGGTCCGTCATAGGGGCTTTGTCCCCCTTTACCCTTCACACGCAATTTTTTCCCTGTAATGAATCCTTTAGGAATCTTTACCGACAGATGGACCGTTCTGCCCTCGTGGGTATAGTGGATCGATTTATCCACCCCATTGATGACATCCACTAAAGAAAGCGCCACTTCATAGACCAGATCCTGTCCTTTGACAGACTCCTGGCGGCCAAACCCGCTTCCGCCGAAATTAAACCGGGCGCTCCGTCCGCCGCCGCCAAAACCGCCACCGAAGCCAAATTCCCGTAAAATTTCGTTGATATCGAAATTGCGGAAAATATCCTCCTCGCTGTAGCGCTGTTGGAAATCGGCCGAACCGTAGGTGTCGTATTGCTTGCGCTTTTCCGGATCACTTAATACGGCATAGGCTTCGCTGATTTTCTTGAACTTGTCTTCAGCCGCCTTGTCGCCCTTGGTGTGATCGGGATGGTACTTCATGGCCTTTTTGCGGTAGGCTTTTTTGATTTCCGCCGCGTCGGCCTTTTTATCCACCCCTAAAATTTTATAGTATTCCGTGGCTCCCATTCGGGTGACCAACTCCTTTTTCCTGTTTGTGGCGAAGAGGTATTATTTGTTTTATTTTAACAGGTTAAGTATAACTCAGGAGACACCGCTGTCAATATTCAAAGAGAGCTTCTTTTCTGTTCGCAAGCCGTCGTGATGCATCTTGATGGCGACCATCAGCACCGATATGGCCGCAGGTGTCATCCCATCGATACGGGAAGCTTGACCCAAGGAGGTTGGAGAAATATCCGTCAATTTTTGTCTCAACTCACTGGAAAGCCCTTGCAAGGACAAGTAGTCCATATCTTTTGGAATCAGAAAATGCTCCAAGGCTTTAAATTTTTCAACCTCCCTATTTTGGCGCTGGAAATAACCTTCATATTTTAACTCGATTTCCACCTGACGGATCACCTCAACCGACGGCGGTGCCGGCGCCGGCGCCAATGTAGCCACCGCATCGTAATCGAGCTGCGACCGTTTGAGCAGCCGGTCCAAAGGGGCGCCGGTTTCAAGGCGTGGTGTCTTTTTAGTCTCCAGGTAAGCATTGACTTCGGGTGTCGGCTTGATGACGGTTTTACGAACGCGGGTAAGTTCTCTTTCAATGGCAGCCTGATAATCTTCCATGGCGGCAATCTTTTCTTTGGGAACCAAGCCCATCTCGAAACCGATACGCATCAGACGCAAGTCGGCATTATCCTCCCGCAAAAAAAGACGGTATTCGGCCCGGGAGGTAAACATCCGGTAAGGCTCCTTGGTGCCCCGGGTCACCAGATCGTCCACCATCACTCCCATATAAGCCTGGGAGCGATCCGGAACAAAGGCGGGCCGGTTTTGCAGTTTGCAAGCAGCGTTGATCCCCGCCCACAACCCCTGGGCCGCCGCCTCTTCATAGCCGGAGGTGCCGTTAACCTGACCGGCCAGGTAGAGTCCTGCCACGGCTTTGGTCTCCAGGGTCGGTTTTAGCTGGGCCGGATTGATGTAGTCATATTCCACGGCATAAGCGGGCCGCATGATTTCTGCTGCCTCCAATCCTTTGACCGATCGTACCACCTGCATCTGAATATCCAGCGGCAAACTGTTACCCAAGCCACCGGCATAAATTTCCCGGGAATCCACCCCTTCAAATTCCAGGATGATCTGGTGGCTGTCGTGGTGCCCAAAGCGCACCATCTTATCTTCAAACGACGGGCAGTAACGGGCCGACACGCCGGAAATGGAACCGCCGTAAAGGGCCGACTTTTTTAAGTTTTTCCGAACGATGCGGTGAGTGGTTTGATTGGTACGACCGATATAACTAGGCCACTGCAACGGATGGATCCGGCCTGAAGAAAAGGAAAACGGTCTGGGGTCGGCATCCCCTTTCCGGGGCTCAAACTGATCAAAATCGATGGAATCGAGGTGTAGCCGAGGCGGCGTACCGGTTTTCATCCGCCCCATCTCAAACCCGTGTTTTAAAAGGCTGCGGGCCAAACCATAAGCGGCAAACTCTCCCGCCCGCCCCGCTTCAATGGAGCGCAGACCGACATGGACCCGACCACTTAAAAAGGTGCCGGCGGCCAAAATGACCACCGGAGCAACATAACCAAAACCGGTATGATCAATCACCCCGGTCACGCGTCCATTTTCCACCACCAGATCTTCCACCAACGCCTGCTTGAGATGCAGCCGGGGGGCCTCCTCCAGCACTTTCTTCATTGCCCCGTGGTAGCGCTGTTTGTCGTTCTGGGTGCGGGTGGAGTGAACCGCAGGCCCTTTTTTGGTATTGAGGGTTTTATAGGAGATGGCCGTCTGATCAGTGATTCGCGCCATTTCACCACCCAGAGCGTCAATCTCTTTTACCAACTGCCCCTTGGCCATCCCGCCGATGGAGGGGCTGCACGGCATAGCGGCAACCTTGTCCAGATCAATGGAAAAGAGCAAGACGTCATGACCCATACGCGCACACGCCAAGGCCGCTTCGCATCCGGCGTGACCGGCGCCCACAACAATGATGTCGTAGGTGGTTGTACCCATGCGGGAAACGTAACGCAGATGAACCGAAAAAGCCAGTTTTGGAAAACCGGCCGTCAATATCGGGTTTGTTTTAGTTGATTTTAGTTGATGGGTGCGTAAACAGTGCGGCGGCGGCAGTTTATATGACATCATCTGTAACGGCGACCACATTTTCAAGGGACAGGCAAAAGCCGTTCACGAGAAGGGCGTCATCCCAAATATTATTTTACCCAACACTATTGAGTGGATTTTGAAACAATATCATCCACGGCGCATACCGCATCCTTGATGGCGGTATAGATCAGGTTGGTGTGTTTGCGCTCCTTGAAGGCGCCCTCCTGTTGTACTTCAATATACGCCGGGCTCACCGCGCCTCCGATGGCATAGATTCCCTTGACACTCGTTTGGAAATTGCCGGTCAAAAGGATCAACCGGCTGCCTTCTTTTCCGATGCGACAAACGCCTTCGGTGCAAGTGATCTGCTGCAATCCCAGCCTGCTGAATATCGGCGCCGGTCCCTGGGTGCCGATACAGGCAATCACATGCTTCATGGGGAAACTCATGGCCTGTTTCAGAATCATCCCGTTTCCGGCATCGATTTCCTGGGTTAATAGGGTCAGCCGGTCAACGCCCTCCTCATCCACTTCGCCAATCCGGGGAATGGCGCCCTGTAAAATCCGGATATGGCCGCCCACCAAGATCTCCTCACCCAAATCCCTGGCAACATCCTTGTTGACCTTAAACTGCTCTTTCATATTGCCCCAGTATACGGGAGTGGGGTCATCAGCTTTTCGTTTTGCCCCGGAGAGGGTGGCCACTACATCGGCGGCCGCATTACCACCGCCGAGGACCAGCGTCGGAAAACCAATATGATCTTCAGGGTTGTCAAGGTTGCGGGCAATGGTTTTGGCTTCACCGTACACCCCTAAATCCATAGGAATATTGCTCCCAAAGGCCAAAATTACAAAACGGGTCTGAAAACGCCTATTTTGAGTCGTTATGGTAAAGAAATCACCTCTCTTTTCTATGTTCTGAAAATCCTCGCCATAGCAGATAGCAAACCCGGATTTGATCACCAACGCTTCTATCTGGTCGATATAGGCCTCCACCGGTAATTTGTCCGGTACCGGCGCCAACGCTTCAATGGGAAATGGTGCGGTCTCGCCTTTGGGGATAGTGGCGTATACTTTCTTTCCCTTGGGATAGGAATCGATAATACCCTGAAAGGGCCGGCGGCCTTTTTCAATAACGACAAAATCGAGGCCGTGCTTTTTCGCCCGGATGGCGCCGGCAATACCGCCCGGTCCCGCACCGACAATCCCGATATCATATATTTTCATGGTGTTCATTCATTTAAATATAGACTACAATAGTTGGCTATCAATATGTATGGCTAAGAATCAGGGTGGTCAAGAAAAAAGTGAGCGTCACCAAACGGGAACGATACTATAGCCTAAGCGCCGATCTGCGCAAACGGTTCGGCTGCCGGGTGCAAAAGATCACCGTGGACGCAGGGCTCACCTGCCCCAACCGTGACGGCGCCGTGGGGGCGGGCGGTTGCATCTACTGCAATGCCGCCGGTTCCGGTTCCGGTGCTTTTGCCAAGGGGGTGTCGATCAAAGAGCAGATTGAGATCGGTAAAAAGGCCATGATCCGGCGCTACAAGGCCAAAACGTTTTTAGTCTATTTTCAATCCTACTCCAACACTTACGCGCCTGTCGACCATTTGGCCCACATCTACCATGAGGCCCTGGCCATTGACGGCGTGGTGGGACTCTGTATCGGCACCCGGCCCGATTGTGTTTCCGAACCGGTTTTGGATCTATTGGCCGATCTTTCCCGAGAGTATCTGATTTGGCTGGAATATGGTCTCCAAAGCGCCCATGATCAAACCCTTGCCGTCATCAACCGCGGCCACGATTGCGCCACGTTTCAAAGGGCGGTGCAGGAATCCCAAAAGCGCTCAATTAGGACCTGCGCCCACATAATTTTGGGCCTGCCCGGTGAAAACAGGGTCATGCTCGGCCAAACCGCCGAATTTTTGGCAAATCTCGATATCGACGGTATCAAGTTGCATCTGCTTTACGTTGTCAAAGGCACGCCTCTGGAACATCTCTATAACCAGGGCCAACACCGCTGCCTAACCCGAAAAGAATATGTGGATTGGACCTGTGATGTGCTGGAGCGGTTGCCAAAAACAGCGGTGATCCACCGCCTCACCGGCGACCCGCACCCCGATGAACTGGTGGCGCCTAAATGGTCTTTGGACAAACGGGGCACCCTCACCGCCATTGAGCAGCGGCTGGAGGAGCGCGATACCCGGCAGGGGCGACTGGCAGAATGATTGGTTCCTCGAAGTTTTGTGTGGGTTTACACAAAGTGCCAACTGTTTCACTCATACCGCAACATAGGTCGGCATCCCCATGCTGAACAATACGGCATGGATTCCCAGGCCTTTTACCACCCTCATCGGCGGCAAAGGGTTGCCGCCCTACCGGATGTCTCAGCTTTTCGTAGGTCGGCATCCCCATGCCGACAGGCGGGGTTTGCAATCTGCAAGCGTTGACGCCTTGTTTGGCGGCAAAAGGTTGCCGCCCTACTTTTACCAGGTGAACGAAGGCTAGAATTACCATAAGGCCTTCTTTATTTTTCCACATAAAACGATGAATCGCCAAATAATTCCATTTTCAACGATCCGGGATATTACGCGTTTACAATGCCATCAGGAAGACCGATAGCGTTGTGCAATAGGATAGCGCCGGCCATACCCAAAGGCTTTGGAGGTGACCCGCAATCCCGGTGCCGCCTGATGACGTTTGTATTCGTTACGGTCCACCCGCCGGATCACATCTTCGATGAGTTGCCGCTCAATTCCCAACTCAACAATATCGGCGACCTCTTTGTGCTCTTCCACATAGGCTTTTAAAATAGTGTCCAGCACATCATAGGACGGCAGGTCGTCCTGATCGGTCTGATCCGGCGCGAGCTCCGCCGAAGGGGGTTTGGTGATAATCCGCGGCGGGATGTATCCATACTGCTCATTGACCTTGCGACACAGTTCATACACAAGGGTTTTCGGCACATCTGAAATCACGGCCAGCCCGCCGTTCATATCGCCGTAAAGCGTGCAGTAACCAACGGCCAGCTCCGATTTATTACCCGTGGAAAGCACCAGGCTGCCTTTTTTGTTGGAGTGAGCCATTAAAATGGCGCCGCGAATCCGCGCCTGGATATTCTGTTCAGTGACACCGGGTGTACCTGGCACAAAGTCGGGAGACACTTTGTGAGTAAACGCCTCAAAGATCGGGTCAATGGGAATAATTTCCAAATCCGCCTTCAGGTTTTTCGCCAGCGCCCGGGTATCTTCGTAATTTTCCTGTGACGTATAGCACGACGGCATAAAGATCAGTGATACATTTTCCGCGCCCAGGGCCATCACCGCGATGCAGGCGGTCAGGGCCGAGTCGATGCCGCCGCTGAGTCCGATCACCACCTTTTGAAAACCACACTTGTACAGATAATCCCTGGTTCCGGTCACCAGTGCCTTGATGACCGACTCGACATCCGTGGGGGCGATGGACCGCATCGTTCCCACCGCCCGGGCACCAGCGGTAACATCCACCACAACCAAATCTTCCTCAAAATCCTTTGCCTGGGCGATCACCCGGCCCTGGGCGTCAAAGGCCATACTGGCGCCATCAAACAAGAGACTGTCATTGCCACCCACCTGATTGGCGTAGAGCAACGGCACGTTATATTTTGAGGCAATGCCTCCAAAAAGCCGGCGCCGCAAACGGATCTTGCCCATGTGAAACGGTGAGGCGGAAAGGTTAATCAGGAAATCGACCCCTTGTTCCGCCAGATGGGCGCCCGGATGGGTGTGGTAGCGCTGATCCGGGAAAACATCCTCATCGTTCCATAGATCTTCGCAAATGGTGATCCCCAACCGCCGACCCTTATATTCAATAGGCCTTGTAGGCTCACCCGGCTCATAAAAACGGTGTTCATCAAACACATCATAGGTGGGTAAGAGCTGTTTATACACTTTGGTCAGGATTTTGCCATTTTCAAACAGCGCCGCAGCGTTGTGCAGCGGTTTGCCGCCCGGCTTGGCGCTTTTATCGACATACCCCACCAACACGCCGATCCCTTCAGTGGAATTGAGCAGATCATCCAGGGCCGCGCGGTTGGCTTTTACAAAACCCTTTTTTTCTAACAGATCCCTGGGCGGATAGCCGCAAACAGCCAATTCGGAAAAAATCACGAGGTCGCATCCTTTTTCCAGGGCGTTTCGGGCTGCGTTACGGATACGTTGACAGTTATACGTAAAGTCCCCTACAACCGGATTGACCTGTGCCAGGGCTATTTTCATAAGAATATGGTGTGCTAAAGTTTAAACGGATCACCCCCGGCTAAAGCCGGTGGTTTCGTCCAGTCGGTCGAACAATCATACGGGTAGCGCGTCGGCTGAAACGATCCATTTCACGTGCGCGCTCTTATCGCGTGTACTTCCACAGCTTTCGTTTTCCCCGCCTCCGTGCCTTCAACGATTGTAAACTCAAAAAGGATGTTGCGGTTGGACAATGTAGAAGTAT
>Ga0056123_1000087_pt1 | contig 18728 bp, 20 predicted proteins | sample WorMetHEROISLAND_3_FD_71122 | JGI IMG/M metagenome (GOLD analysis project Ga0056123, IMG submission 71122) | Marine gutless worms symbiont microbial communities from Max Planck institute for Marine Microbiology, Germany - Olavius sp. 3 HERON ISLAND ...
GAGGGCGCCTCCGCTCATCAGCTGCGGCACAAGAGCCAGGGACACCCCGAGGATCACCCACCCCAGCGCCCAGGGTCGAATCGAAAACGAGGGGCACACACCCGAAGCGGCGGCCGCCGCGGCGGCGACGGCGCCGACCAAGCCGCAGATCTCCAACCAACCGAAACCGGTCACGACACCCGCGGCCAGTGCGACAGCCCCGACGGCGAGCGCCCCAACCACTTGAGGAACTCGAGATCCGCCCTCGCCGTCGATCATGAAGTAGGCCATAGCCCCCACAGCGGCGCCCAGGACAATGAGATACATGACGCCGTCGACGCCGTACAGGTCGTCGACCCCTCCGAGCAGGACAACCAGCGTCATCCCGACGCCCGTGATCGCCCCGACCAGACCGGCCCCCTTCACCATCCGCTCAGCGAACGCTTCCACAGAACCCATGGACTCCACAGGCCCAATAGTAGGCGATGGGCGCCGAGCGGCGAATCGCCTCAGCCTGGGCGGTCGGCGAAGATGGGGGCGTATGGCGTCGCCTCCCGCTGTCTCGATCGTGATCCCGGCCTCAGGCGCGGGCGCCTCGTTGCCCGCCGCCCTGAGGGCCGTGCATGACCAGACCTACCCGAACATCGTCGACGTCATAGTCGCCGCAGCGGACAACGACTCGGCTAGTGCCGCGAGGACAGGTCGGGCGACAACGATCCCGAACCCGCAGAGACGGACGCCGGCGGGACTCAATCGGGCGATCGCCCGGAGTACAGGCGACGTCGTGGTGAGAGTGGACGCCCGCTCGATCATCCCCGACGACTACGTCGTCCGCGTGGTTGAGGCTCTGACCGAAACCGGCGCGGACAATGTGGGCGGCATGCAGATCCCCATCGGTCACACGTTCCCCGAACGCGCAATCGCCGCCGCCATGAGATCGAGGGCAGGCGCGGGCGGCGCCCGATACCGGGTGGGCGGCGAGTCGGGTCCGGCCGACACGGTTTACCTGGGAGCGTTCCGTCGGGCAACGCTTGAGCGCCTCGGCGGCTTCGACGAGCGCTACGAGAGGCACCAGGACTACGAGCTGAACCAACGAATCAGGGAACAGGGCGGAGTGGTCTGGTTCGACCCCGAGCTGCGAGTGGAGTACCGACCGCGATGTTCGCTGAAGGCCCTGGCTCGCCAGTACTACGACTTCGGGAAATGGAAACGCCGATTCGCCCGGGACCATCCCGGGACCCTGTTGATGCGTCAGAAGGCGCCGCCGACACTCGTGCCGCTCTTGGCCTTGAGCCTCGCGGGGTCCCTGCTCTGGCGACCGCTGTTGCTCCTCCCCGCAAGTTACGCGGCCGCTCTCATCACATCCGGGCTAGCCCAGCTCCGAACTGCCGGGTCCGCCGCTCTCGGCGTTCCCGCCGCCTTGGCGACGATGCATCTGGCCTGGGGGCTTGGGTTCCTCGTAGGTCAGACCAGCGAGCGGTAGAAACCGCGGACCGCCGACTCGGGCCATTTGAAACGAGCGCGGATCTCCGGCGCCTGAGAGCCGGTCTCAGCCCTAACGCCGTTCCCGGCGGCGTTCCTGATCCCCTCGGCGAGACTCGCGGCGTTGCCCGGGGCCACGAGGAAGACCCCGGAGAGCCGCCCGACCAGACTCCTCGTGCCCGGCAGATCGGAGGCAACCACAGGGACGCCGACCGCCAGATACTCGAGGATCTTCGTGGGCGCCGAGTCGCGGTGGTTGGGAGTGTCCCTCAACGGACAGATGGCCACCGAGGCCCCGGCTACCCGACTGACAGCCTCCGCGTTCGGGAGGGCGCCGACGAACTCGAGGACGGCGCCCGTCTTGATCATCGCCTCGCGCACACGGTCGGAGGCTCTTCCGATGACGGTGAGCGGACGGCCCGCCGCCCAACACGCTTCCGCCGCCGTGCCCAGGCCCCGCTCCAACGTCGCATCGCCCAGGTAAACGACCGTCCCGTCTCCGACCGGCGCCGGATCCGGGTAGAACGAGGTGTCGGGGAAATTCGGAAACACCTGATGGGGGTCCCGGAACAGCTCTTGATACCCATCCTCGGCAAGCGTGATCGTGAGGCGACGCTCAGCGAATCGGAGCAACCGCGCCAGAAACCGCGCCAGAGGCCTACGCAGGAGACCGGGCGCCCAGTCCCTGGTGAGAGCCGTGGCGGGGATGTTCTCGTGGACGTCGAAGACCACCGGCTTGGACCGCGCCGCGCGAGCGATGAGGCCGACGGGGAGCGTCTCGGGATCATGCAGGACAAGGACATCCCACCATCGCTGGAGACCGAGGCGGAGAGCAAGCAGGTTGCGCCGCAATCGGCCGCCGCGAAGCTCGATGAACCGAAGCCCCGCGCAGTCGGTGGGACCGGGCGACTTCGCTGCGTAGACAACCTCGAGCTCGAGCTGGAGCGAGCGGATGAGACGCTCGCGAATCCGCGTGTCGTCGGGCCAATGGACCGTCGTCACCACCAGAGCCGTCGGCCTCACAGAGCCTGTACGTTGGCGAGGTCCAAACCCAGCCTCCTGTAGACGCCCCTGGAGTCAAACACGAGCGGCACCCCCTCGGCGATCCGCTCATAGGGGATTGCGCCATGATCGGTCAGCACCACCGCCAGGTCGTAGAGCTCCAGCGCCGCGAGGTCGACAGCGGCGAGGCCGTGCTCCTCGATGCGTGAGTCTCCGACGTGGGGATCGTGGGCGTCGACTCTCGCCCCGCGGGCGATGAGGCGCCGGGCGACTTCGATCGCCGCCGACTCGCGGTCGTCTGAGACCCCCGCCTTGTAGGCCACTCCCAGAGCGAGGATCCGGCTCCCGCTCAGGGCCTTGCCCGCCGTCTCGAGGAACTCAGCGATTCGCTCCACCGTGTACTCCGGCATGCCGGAGTTGATCCGCTCGGCCGTCTCGATGAACCGAGTGGCGAAGTGGGCCGCGCGCGCTCGCCAGGCGAGGTACTGCGGGTCGAGAGGGATGCAGTGCCCGCCCACACCCGGGCCCGGGTAGAAGGGCTGGAACCCGAAGGGCTTGGTCGCCGCGGCTTCGATGATCTCCCAGACGTCGATGCCCAACTTGTGGCTGAGCTGGGCCACTTCGTTGATGAGACCGATGTTGACAGCCCGGTATGTGTTCTCCAGGAGCTTGGACATCTCGGCCGCTCGCGCCGAGCCGACCAGGTGGACCGATTCCGCCAACCTTCGGTATGCGGCCGCGGCCACCCGACCCGACTCGGGCGTGACCCCGCCGACGACCTTCGGGATGTCGCCGGTCTTCATCTCGTCGCCGGGTGAGACTCGCTCCGGCGAGTAGGCGACCCAAACGTCCTCATCCAGAGTCAAGCCCGCCTCCCGCACAGCCGGCGCCAGGTAATCCTCCGTCGTCCCGGGATAGGTGGTCGACTCAAGGCTGATCAACTGGCCGGGTCGGGCCGATTCCGCCACGGTGCGAGCCGCCGCCTCGATGTGCGAGAGGTCAGGCTCGCCGTTGCGCGCCAGAGGGCTGGGAACACAGATGAACACGGCATCGGCCTCCGCCAGCGCCGCCCCGTCGGAGACGAACGTCGCCCCGGAGTCGAGAGCAAAATGGAGATCGGCGTCGCTCACATCATCAACATGCGAACGCGCCGCGCCCAAACCTTGGGCGCGTTCGTCGGAGACGTCGAAACCGACCACGCCCAAGCCGCTGCGCGCCGCGGCCATCGCAAGGGGAAGCCCGACATAGCCGAGACCGATGACCCCCGCCGTCCAAGCCGACTCCTCGAAGAACCGTTGCATGTCCCTCACCAGGCAGCTGATGGTAGGCGCCGCAGACCCCGTCTGAGGCGCCTTGGCGGCCGCGAGATGTCGGCCTCTTGGAGGGTCCGGCGCCCTCCCGACGGGTCAACGGCCCGGCCTCGCTACGATGCCATCGTGCTCATCCGGCTCATGCCGCTGAGAGGCGGCCTCTCCGACACCCGCGCACCCGGTTCCCGGAACGCCGGCTCGGCCTACGCGTGACCAGCCTCCTGCTCGCCGCGAGCAACGGCGCCGGAATGGGCCACCTCACACGCCAGGCCGCGGTGGCGTTGGCGGCGAGCCCCGACCACCACGCCACCCTGTTCTCTCTGTCTCCCGCCTTGCCGTTGGCCGCCGGGTTGGGTGTGCCCGGCGAGTATTGTCGGAGCTACGACCTGCCTGGGATCGCCGACCGGGATTGGCACGCCTACCTGCGAGATCGCCTCATCGCAATCGTCGAGGAGACGGGGTCGGACGCGGTCCTGTTCGACGGGGTGGCGCCATACCCGGGCATTGGCCAGGCCGCCTCTCATCTGAGAGACACCGCCTTTGTCTGGATCCGCCGAGGCATGTGGCAGCCGGGCGCCGGAAAGGCTCGGCGTCGGAAACGCCCGCTCTTTGACCTGGTCATCGAGCCCGGCGACTTCGCTCGCAGGGCCGACCGCGGTCACACCGCTCGACTGAGCGACGCAGTCAGAGTCGGGCCGATCAGCATTCTCGAGGTTATTCCGCCGCTCCCGAGAGCCGAGGCGCGCGCAGAGCTCGGCCTCCCCTCCGACTCGCTGATCGCCCTGGTCACCCTGGGCTCGGGTCGGCTGGGTGACGTCGCCGGGCCCGGACGGGCGGCTGTCAGCACCCTTCTCGGGGAGACGCCCGACTGGCGGGTCGCGGTCGCCCGCTCCCCCGTCGCCGTGAACGACGTGCCGACGCCCCGGACCTCCCGGCTCACCGAGCTCGCGGGCGCCTACCCGCTGGCCCGCTACTTGAAGGCTTTCGACCTTGCGATCAGCTCCGCCGGGTACAACGCTGTCCACGAGCTGATCCCTACGGGAGTGCCCACGTTGTTCGTCGCCAACACCTCGACCAGAACAGATGACCAAGTCGCCCGGGCCCGAGAGCTGGATCGAGTCGGGCTCGCCAGGTGGGCCGCCGATGACGACCTGAACCGGCTCGAGGACTCGCTTCGATCACTGCTCGAGGACTCGAGCAGGGCTGCGTTGTGCGCGGCAATGGCCGGGCTTCCCCCTCTGAGCGGCGCCTCGGAGACCGTCTCGGCGGTGACGGGATTCACTGCCGGCTTCGACGCCAAACGAAAAAGGTCGGCTGAGCTGTTGGGCGCCGGCGCGCAACGAGCGAAGGACGCCGCCATTGCGTTCATGGGAGAAGAGACGACTGCGATAGTCAAGCGATGGCTGGGGCGCCGACCGTCGCCGGCCCCCGGCAAGGTCCCGGTGAAGGTGATGGATCGGGTGTCGCCGCCAGAAGGCCAGTCGCCGCTGCCGCTCGCTCTGATCGACGGGGTCTCCGCGGATGATCTTCGAACGGCCGGCGTTGTTGAGCACATCCTGGCCGGCGCATCGGAGGGCTACCTGAGTCGACGGCGTCGAATAGTCGACGACTACTACGATGTGGTGGGCTAGGCGGCTGCGCCGAGCCGCTGCGATACTTCGATTTGTGGGACCGCGTCGTCATGACCCCCAGTCCTCCGGCGTCGAGCAGCGCTGTCTTGTGACGAGACTCAAGGCCGGTTTAGCCGCGTCACCCGTCAGGACCGCGGCCGCGGCGGGTGTCGGCTTCTTTCTGCTCGTGGTCGCCGTCAACGACCTGGGTCGGCTGCTCGAGTGGGATGAGGGCGTATACCTGAGCGTCGTCTCACCCGACATCCCCGACGTCTGCTACGCCTCGCAGCGAGCCCGAGGGATTATATTGGCCGCGTTCCCGTTCTACTTCGTCGAGGTCGACCCATTTGGCTCATTCGACCTATTCGTCGAGCTGCGCCTGTGGATGTCGGCGTTGCACGCCGCTGCGTTGGCCCTATTCGTGCTGGTGTGGCATCGGGTCATCGGCGCCGCGGCCTTGACAGCGGCCGCTATCTTCGGCGTCTCCTGGCTCGCCGTCTTCTACGCTCCCGAGCTGAGCCCCAACCTCCTCGCCGGCCTGCTGCTCGGGTCGGCGGTCGGCGCCCTAATCGTGGAAGCGCCGCCAGAGAAACAGATGAAGTGGGATCTGGCGGCTGCTTCGATGATCGCCTACGCCGCCTTCGTCCGACCCACCGACGCAGTCTGGTACACGGCAGGCGCATTCCTGGCTCTCGCCGCGCTGCGGGCCCCGCTGCGACGACTCCTCGCCGTGATCGGCGGCGGCCTGCTCGTCGGCGTCATCCCATGGGTCGTCAAAGCCGAGATGTCGTTCGGGGGAACCATCCAACGGCTCAAAACCGCCGCGGAGATCACCGAGACCGGCAAGGGACTCACCTTGTGGGACCATCTGAAACTGCTCGACGGGCCGCTGCTCGGCCCCGACCCGACGGGACACATTCCCGCCGTGGGTCTCGCCTGGTTGGTCGTCTGCCTGATTCTCGCAGGCGGCGGGACCCTCAAACGCCCCTTCGGCGCGAAAGCGGCCGCGATCCCCTTGGCGGCCGCCGCGACACACGCCTTTCCCTACATGGCTCTGACGGGTGCCCTGGCCCCCAGGTTCCTCATCCCCGCGAATCTGCTCATAGCCGTACTTGCTGCCCAGGGGATTCGAGCCGGATTCGGCCAGGGTGCGGCCTCAAGGCCGGTCACGCGGGCGCTGGCGTTCGGTCTCATCGCCATGTCGCTTTGGCAAGTGGCTCAGGCCAACTCCCAAAGCAGCAATGAGCTTGAACGCCGTTCGACCGCCAGCGAGGTCGCGGAGTACATGGCCGCCGAGGCGGGCGGTGGCCCCTGCGCGTTCGGGTCGCAGTCCTGGGTTCCCCAGCTCCAAGTCTATTCGTTGTGCGTAGGAGCGAAGATGCTGCCGGAGGACGACCAACTCCACCCTGCCACCGAGAAGGCGCTGCAGGACGGCGAGCCGGTGTACGTCGTGTTCTGGCGGACCCCAGCGGAAAGATCACCGGTACGAGAGTGGGATTCCACCAAGCTGCCAACGTCAAGCGGCGCGATGGTCACCGTCTATCGCTCACCTGAATCACTGACGAGTAAAATTAGCTCCCGAGATCGCGCTGCAACACATGCTTGTGGTTGAAACGCCGCGAAGCCTCCGATTCATCCAACAGCCCCGCTCGCAACTGCTCAGCCACGCGAGTGAGCGCCGCTGTCGAACGCAAGTCTGATTCATGATGAACCGTCATTCGCGCCAGCACGCCTTCACCGACTCGACGAGTGATCCCAACGAGCTGAGCCGGTTCCCATGTCGTGTCTGAGGTCTGAAGAACAACCGGCGCATAGACCCAATTGCCTTCGATTGCGTGAGGCCCGCTGACCGTTATGCGCGAGTCCGCTCCGAACGCTGCTCGTGCCGTTTCCATGGCCGGGCTGGGTTCGCTGAACTCAAATGAAACGACCGCCGACGTCTCTGCCGAAAGGGCCGACATCGCCAGATTCTTGAGATCGGCATACTCCCTGTCATCAACCCGCATTCGTATCCACAGCTCCGGGACAATCGGCTGGATCCCCCCCAGAGTTGGGAGACCAGGATCGGGGATTCGAACAGCAAGCACTTCGCGCGTGCGCCTAGCCAAATCATCCGCAGCCTCGGAGTCGTACGCCCCCCAACCGACATGCCAAGCCGTCGCGGCGCGCACCGGAACCACCATCGCTCCTCTCTGATACACGCGAAACCCAAAATCGTTGTCTTCGCCCCCCCATTCACTGAATCTCTCGTCGAACCCTCCCACTGTCCAAAACAAATCGGTGGCTATTGACAAGTTGCCGCCGCTAGTCACTCGCCAGATCCTGGACGGGTTCTTGCGGCCATCTTCGTGGTCAGCCCAGTAGTCGAGAATGAACTGGGGCTCACGAATCTCCTCGCCGTCAAACAGGCTGTTGACCCGCTCCACACCTTCCACTTCCGACCATTTGATGCTCCGACTCGCGACATGACGACGGAACCCGCATCCAAGAGCCCAGGAACAGTGGTGATGCAGACGCATGTGCTCGAGAAGCCACTCGTTCTTCGGGATCATGTCGGAGTCCAAGAAGAGCAGAACTTCCCCCGCCGCTCTGGCGGCACCGAGATTGCGGGCTGCGGCTAATCGAAACCCCTCATCTCTTTGCCGCTCAATCGCAACCGGCGGTTGGTCCGGCAGCCGGGGATGAAGCGGAGGGTCGGATCCGTCGTCGACCACAATGATCTCGACCAGCTCGTGGGGGTAGGTCTGCTTCGCCAGACCGACGAGCACGGCCTCGAGCCGTCCTTCATTGCCGAAGGCGGGGATGACGACGGAAGCTCGGAGTCTCGGCGTGAACGCCTTCCTGAGCCACTCGGAAGGCCAATCGTTGCTAGACCACTTCGCGGAGCTTCTGGGCCGCTTCACTAGGCTTCAAGTCTCGCGACGGCCGGGATGCCCTGCCAAGACCTCACGGCCGTCGAGCGATACGACCGCTCATCGAGAGACCAGGTGTGGCCGTGACCGTGACCGTGACGGACCAATGCGAAGCCGAATCCGTGTGTCCTATAGCAGCTCATGCCCTCCATCAGCACGGCTTGCTTCAGGTAGTGGTCGACAGCCCGGGGTATTGGGGGGAATCCTCCGAGCCTCTCCCAGGCCCGCCGATCCATGAGGAGAGTCCCTCCCGCGAGGACGTGGGACTCCGACTCGGCATTGTGCGGGTTTCGAAGCACAGTCGTGTCATCTTGCTCGAAATAGGTGAACTCGGGCGCCTTTCCGACAATGTCGGAGCCCGAGTGGCGCAGAGCGGCGATGAGGTCACGAAGATGAAGAGGGCCGTAGAGGTCATCGTCGTCCCATTTGACCAGCACTGATCCGCTCGATCGTGCTCCCAAGAGGTTGAGCACCACGCCGAGAGGCGCCTCCCTGGGAGGGTTGATCACCAGACCCGACAATCCCGCCTCACGGAGCAACACTTCGGCTTCGTCAACCTGCTCACGCGTGCCTCCATGCACTCCAATGAGGACCTCCGCATGGACGCGCTCCTGCCGCGCAATGGCCTTCAGCGCCCGAGGAAGGAAACCCGGTCTGGCGGTGGCAAGAAGTATCGATGTCGTGGGCATGGGCGAAGCGGCGACCATGCCCCTCACCCTGTCGTTGTCAAGCACCCAAATGAGCTCCGCGACGTGGTCCGTCCAGGCAATCGTCTTCTGATGGGCCGCCAAAGCCAGCCAAGCTAGGTCATCCGCGGGATCGGGTCCTGGACCTCGTACCAGGGCCGAGAGGCCCGATCCGTAGAACCACGCACGCCGTAGCGCCTTTCGCGTCACAACAGGACACCCCGAAGCCGCCAGCGACAGCGCAGTGGCGGCGACCTGCACGGAATCTCTCATGTAGTCCGGATCCACAAGCGCGCCCCGGAACGGCCCATGACTCCGAATGTACTCCGAGAGCGAGCCCGCGCGGGCGACTCCCCTCCTCACCGGGCCTAAGTTGACGAGGGTGGTCGCCCCCATTGAGGTGAGAGAAGCGATCGCCGGCACCACATCGTCAAGCAGCCCTCGCGACATGACTCCGAGCAATCCTCCAGGCGGATAGACTCTCATCGGAACAGCCGCGCCTCTCGTCTCCAACGTCGGCGAGACCATGACGTCGCAGTCGACCCTCCCGACCCCGTCGCCCACATGGAGACGGAGACGGTCTCCCGTGACAACCGGACGGGCCACGACCGGCGGAGGATCCTCGTCGATTGCCCTCGCGGGTAGACGCGCATACCCCAGACCGGCGAAGAGCCGCGACCCCACAGGGTCGGTTATGGAGACGATCGATGCGGGATAATCAGTCCGAGCGAATAGTCTCATCCTGAATAGCCTCGATAAACCCGACGATTCGGCTGTCAACCACCCGGACCACCTCCCCGAGGTCATCTGCTGAGTCGCCCAACTGCTTGTGCGAGGGTGACGACATTCCCAAGGCCCTGGTGATTCTTGTCAGCGTTCGGCTCTGCCATCGAAGAACAGCGGCCACTCCGAACCCGAACACCGCCAAGCCGAGGCCTCCCACCGCCATTGCCAACTCGCTGAGACCGACATCGGCTCGAAGCCGGTCAAGAGCGACCATGACCGTGGCCGAAGCGAAACAAGCCAAGCCGATCGTCAAAGCAACCTTGGACACTCTGAGCATCATCAACCCCACTCTCCGGCGACCCCGGCCGCTACAAGGTCCAAGCCGGGCCACTGGCGCACCGCCCCGTCCAGAAAGTAGCCGTAGCCGGGATCCCAAGTGTGACCTGTGGGCTTCCTGTGGCCGAGATACCCGAAGCCGTGATCGCGGTAGACCTTACCGCCAGCCGACTGGATGCGCTTGATCATGTCCCTGTCCTCACCAAGACTCATAGGGGCGAATCCGCCGATCTCGTGAACAAGACGGCGACCGAGAGTCAAGCTGGGCCCCCCAATCAGATCGGAGTAGCGGTATCGACCGCTCGGAAACCGCTGGGTCGTCGTGTCCAGCCCCTCCAGGTAGATGAACTCGGCGCCCTTTCCCACCAGATCGGCGCGCGACACCTTGCTTGCGATGACGAGGTCCCACAAGTGATTCGGCCCGTAGTGATCGTCGTCGTCCCAGATAGTGACCAGATCGCCGTTGGCGGCCTCGATCCCGCGGTTGTAGACCATCCCGAGAGCTTCGCGTCGCTCGACATGTCGCACCTGAAACGACCCTGAGACTATCTCTCGCCAACCTCGTTCCCGACTGTCATCCCGAGGCTGGCCGTGCAGCGACACCACCGCCTCGTAGTTGGGATAGGTCTGAGCCTGCACGTACCGGAGCGCGCTCGGCACCATGTGAGGGCGCATGGTGGCGAGTATCACAGAGACGGTCGGAGGCGACGCCGCCAGCGACGCCGGTGAGGGAATCGACGTCCCCGCTTCGTAGCCGTCGATGGCGTTGGCCCGGAATTGCTGCACTGCCAGTCGATCCCGACCAACGACTTCGATGAACCTGTCCTCGACCGTCCTAGACAAAGCGGTGATCGTGGCCGGGCCCAGGTACCCGCTCATCGACTCAGGACTGTCCGCCAACACAGGAACGCCTCGAGAGATCGAATCCACGACGATGCAGGCTCGATCAAGCTCGGATCTGAAAGCGGCTTGAGGCAGGAACACACCACTTGAGCCCAGAATACGCGAGAGAGCGCTTCGGCGAGCGGAGCGCACGACCTCGGCCTGATCCGAAGGGCGGCCGCGGCCGCGCAGCGCCACAGGGCGGACATCCACATCAAGACTCAGAACCCCTGCCAAACGCGTGAGAGACGCCGGACTGAGGTCCCCGACGACGACAACCTCGGCGGGCGGATCACGGTCAATGACGGCCCTCCGATTGCCGTCCGTGTGAAGCGGTCGCACGCGAGGGCGACGAGGAAGGCCGACTCGAACCTGAACCGCGTCCGTGCCGGGAGAAGTGAGGCGCCCCAGCCAGCGGACCGGCGCAGTTCCGTCTTCGACCAGGGTGCGATGGCCGACGCCGACATCTGAGGCGACCGCCTCAGTGGTCCCGGCGACGCCGCACAACGCCCGGACAGCGATCGGCCCGGCAAGGGCCCCGCTCACGCGTGTGCCCGGGGGACGGGGCGCCGGGCCTCTCAACACGGACACGCCCTCGACCTTCGACGTCTTGAAGCCGGCCGACATGAGCGACGCCGCGGCAGTCGAGTTGGCCTCACCCGCCGGCACAACCGGTCGCATCCCAGTCGCAACGACCTCGCCGACGGCCTCCCACAGGTCCCCATCCACCGGCACCACAACAACAAAGGCGCCGTCACCGTGACCCTGACCCGGATCCCAGACAGGCAACTCCTCCCCTGTGAGCTCCCTCCAAGCCGCGACGGCTCTGTGATCTCGTGCGAGACATCTGACATCAGCTGCGCGGGACAACACAAGACCACGATAGCGGACACCACAAGGCAAGCCAAGCACACCTCCACCCAGGATCATCTATGTGATCGCAGCGTTGCCGGCTCTGATCCCAGCCGCTCCCCATGGGGGCGCCCGCTCGCGGATCTGAGGGTCCGACAACGGCGCTCGGCGCCGCGGCGCATGCGGCCTGGACGTGACCAGGACGGTGGAACCGGCCCCCACTCCATCGAGATGAGGCACAGCCGTCCCAACATCGAGTCGGAGAAGCGCGTCGGAAGCTGCTCGAGGGGGCGCGAGATCGCATCAGCCGCTGACAACCCGGGTCGCCGAGCCCGAACGCGCACATCACGAAATCGCGCGAGACGGTCGAGCGTCATGCAAGAGAGGCGCGGCTCCGACTCGGAGAGCGGCGGCCGCCGCAGAGTCGGCCCGCCGACATCGCCGAGACAACCCGACGGGCCGAGGCCCGCTGACGGGCGCCGCAGTCGCCCACATCGCCGACTCGAGTGCGGAGCGCATTGGGCCCGGCCCGGGCACCGGTAGCCTTCCCCGAATCCGATGAGCCACAAGGAGGCGAGGTGCTTGCGGACAGCATTGGTCACCGGCATCACCGGCCAGGACGGATCGCACCTGGCCGATCTCTTGATCGACAAGGGCTACGAGGTTCACGGCGTCACTCGAAGGGCGTCGTCGTTCACGCCCGGCGCGTCGATCACCTGTACGAGGATCCTTGTGAGGCCGACGCTCCCATGCGCCTCCACAACGGGGACCTGACCGACGGCGCCCAGATCGCCCGGTTGAGCCGGACGAGGTCTACAACCTCGGCGCACAGTCCCACGCCGCGGTGTCCTTCCATCAGCCCGAGTACAGCGGGGGTGTGGACGGATTGGGCGTCATCAGGCTCTTGGAGGCTATCCGGGCGGCGGATGTCGATGAGCGGCTCTACCAGGCGGGCACCTCAGAGATGTTCGGAGACGCGCCGCCCCCTCAGAAGAGAGCACCGAGTTCCGCCCCCGCTCGCCATATGCGGCCGCGAAGACCTACGCCCACCGCTCGTCTCGAACTACCGGGAGGCCTACGGGCTGCACGGCTGAACGGGATCCTCTTCAACCACGAGAGGGGGGGAGCCTTCGGACCCGGAAGATCACACGCGCGGTCACCCGGATCGCGGCCGGCCGGTGGAAACATGTCTACCTCGGCGACCTGGACGCAAGCCGGGACTGGGGCTACGCCCCCAAGACTACACCAAGGCCATGTGGATGATGCTCCAAGCGGACACGCCCGAAGACTACGACATCGGACCCGGGGAGAGCCACACCGTCCGCGAGTTCTGACGAGTGGTCTTCGCCCAAGTCGGGCTGCGCTGGGCGCCCTTCGTGAGGATCGACCCAGCCTACTTCCGCCCCACCGAGGTGGAACACCTCCGAGCGGACGCAGCCAAGGCAGGCGCCAAGCTGGGATGGGCGCCGGAGACCACCTCCTCAGAGCTCGCGACGTTAATGGTCAAGGCCGACCTCGAGGCTCTCGGGCTCGACCTGGGCGCCGCAAGGGAGAAGGCGGCGCGTCGCCATCCCGAGGCGGTCGTCGGGTGAGCGGCCCTGTGTTCTCGCTGGCGGGCAAGCGAGTCCGGGTCGCCGGCCATCGAGGCATGGTGGGGAGCGCCGTTGCCCGTCATCTCCGATCCGAGCCGGTCGAGTCCATCGTCGCCGCCTCGAGCAGCGAAGCCGACCTGCGACGCCAAGGCCAAGTCGAGCGGTTCGTCTCCGACTTGGCGCCCGACACGGCGGTGATCGCCGCCGTCCGTGTCGGCGGGATCAAGCAACAGGGCAGCCCAGGCCGACTTCCTCTACGACAACACCATGATTGCGGTCATCTGCCTCCGCGCCTGCCGGATCGCCGACACGGGCAAGACGGCGGTGCTCGGGGCAGCCAACATCTACGCGGCCGAGGCGCCGCAACCGATGGGGAATGACCTCCTGCTCCCCGGCCCGCTGGAGGGGCCCAGCGAGAGGGTTACGCCGTCGCCAAGATCGCCGCCCTGGAGCACGGGAAGGTGCTCCGGCGCCAGCACGGGATGGATGTCATCTCCCTGATGCCCGCCAGCCTCTATGGGCCTCGCCAAGCTGATCGCGGATGTGATCGGTTGGGAGGGCGAGTACGAACTCAACTCGATCGACGCGGCCTATCACCGCTAGCAGCGGAAGCGGAGACGCTTTTGGGACGATATGGCGGCTCGAGAGAACGCCGCCGCGCGCCTCCGCCACAGGCGACTCCAAGACGTCTACAGGTTCGCCGTGCTGTCCAGCCTGCGCGTGATCGAACTGGGGTGCGGCGACGGCGTCCTGCCGGCCGACCTCGACCCTAGACGCTGAGTCGAGGGCGACTTCTCGTAGGCGATGATCGACGTCGCGCGCTCGCGCCATGCCGATCTGGCCTTCATCAACGTCGCGGCCCACGAGGTCGACCTCGACGAGGGGGTTGACATCGTGATCTTGTCCGAGCTCGTGAACGATGTCTGGGACGTCCAGAAGCTCCTCGAGAGAACTGCGCGCCTCTACCACTCGGAGACGAGGATGATCATCAACCAGCTCAACATGGCTTGGCAGCTTCCCGTCGGCCTGGCGCGGTCGTTGGGCCTCGCCCAGCGGATGCTCAAGCAGAACTGGCTCTCCTTGAGCGACACGCGGAACCTGATGAGGATCGCCGGATTCGAGGTCGTCACCACATGGGGCGAGGTCCTCTGGCCGATCAGGCGCCCGTCATCGACGCATTCCTCAACCGGTTCCTAGTCAGGATCCGGCCCTTCTCCCACCTGGCCGCGACCCGCTTCCTCATCGCCCGCCTCGACCCGTGCCGGCGCCCGTCGGGAGTAGGCCGGAACGCCGCGGTGTCGGTGATCGTCCCCGCCCGAAACGAGGCGGGCAGTATCGAGGAGATCCTTGAGCGGGTCCCGAGATGAGCTCCAGGACGGAAATCATCTTCGTCGAGGGCCACTCGACCGCCGACACCTGGGCAGAGAAGCCGTCCACAAACGCGCCAACCCGACATCCGCTGCTACCGTAAGCCCAGCAGGGAAAGGCGACGCCGTCCGTCACGGGTATGACCACACCACGGGAGTCGTTCTCATGATCCTCGACGCGGACATGACGGTGGCGCCCGAGGACCTCCCCCGATTCTTCGTCCGCGATCGCCGTCGGGACCGGCGAGCTCATCAACGGCGTGCGCTTGGTCTGCCCCATGGAGGACCGGGCTATGCGGTTCCTGAACCTCCTCGGCAACCAGCTCCTCGGTGCGACGCTCACCTGGTTGCTCGGGCAACCCATGAGAGACACCGGGCGGGAAGGCCCTCACCAGGAGACTGGTACGACGTCATCGCCGCCAATCGGTCCTACTTCGGCGACTTCGACCTGCTCGGCACTTCGACCTGCTCGGCACTTCGACCTCCTGTTCGGTGCGGCCAGGTCCACATGAAGATCGTTGACATCCCCGCCCGGTACGGGGAGCGGAGACACGGGGCGCCAACATCGATCGATGGCGTAGCGGCGCTCTCCTCTTGAGGATGGCCGGCTTCGACGCTCGGAAGCTCAAATCTCGCTGACCCGCGAGCCCGCTTCGGACGCGGGCCGGGCGCCTGAGCGCTCATCGGCCTGACGCGATGCCGACCCGGTAGCGTTCGACCACGTCCTCGGCCCGGCCCTCATCTCGCGTTCGCCCGCAGTCGAGCCACATCGCTCGATCGCAGAAGTCGGCGACCTTGACGAGATTGTGGCTCACGAAGATGATCGTGCCTGATCTGTCAAGCAGGTCGGCCATGGACCGCTGGCTTTTCTCCCTGAAGGCCTCATCGCCCACGGCCAGCACCTCGTCGAGAAGAAGGATGTCGGGACTGAGGTGCACACCGACTGAGAACGCGAGTCGAGCGAACATGCCGGACGAGTAGGTCTTGATCGGCCGGTCAATGGCGTCCGACAACTCCGCATAAGCGACGATCTCATCGAACAACGCGTCGATCTCACGTTTGCGGAGCCCCGCCGCGAGACCGCCGAGGTAGACGTTTCGGGCGCCCGACAGCTCGGCGTTGAATCCCACGCCCAGCTGGAGCAGGGCCGATGTCTTGCCGTATGTGATCGCGCGCCCGCCGTCGGGGCGCAGCGTCCCGGCCAGGACTCGGAGAAGCGTGCTCTTGCCCGCGCCGTTTCGGCCGACGATCCCGAAGGCCTCGCCCCTGCGCACCGTGAGGCTGACCTCGTCGAGAGCGGTCACGTCGGCTCTCGTCCGGGCCCCCATGGAGGCCACCGTCCTGCGCAGGGTCGGCCTCCGCTCCAGAAAAGGCCGGAACCTGACCGTGACGCCCTCCGCGAGGATCGCCGGGCCGCTCACAGGTACCTCGCCATCTTGTTCTCGTAGGTCACGAAGATACCGGTGCCCAACATGAGGAGCGTCACAGCCCAACCGGCGGAGACGAGAAGCGAGCTCGGCTCAAGAGGCGCCCCCATCAGCGCTGTCCGGTACATGGCGATCAGGTGGAACATCGGGTTGAGCCGGGCCAAGGAGCTGACCGTCTCCCCCGCGGACTCGAGGAACGACAACGGCCAGATGATCGGTGAGAGGTAGAGCCAGAGTCGGGTCAAGTAGGGCAGGAAGTTGTTAATGTCCCGAAACGGCACAGCCAACCGGGCGACCATGGCCGCCAAACCGAGGTTCATCATCACATGGATCGGCAGCGCCGCGAGAACCCAGGCGAACGAGACCGTGGGCCAGATCCCGGCCGCGGGCCCGGCGATCAGGAAGAAGACGACCAGCGACGACAGGAAGCCGATGCCCGACTCGATGACACCGGAGACGAGCAGGACCATCTTCGGGAACTTGAGGTTCGCTACGAGCTTCGAGTTCTGGAGGATGCTGTTCGCCCCGCCGGTCATCGATTGATGGGTGAAGTGGAAAGCGAACATCCCGGCCAGGAGATAGGCGACGTGGTCGTCCGGTCTCGAGCCTCCAGCGAAGACGATCCCAAAGACCAAGAAGTAGACAAGGCCCAACAGCAGGGGGTTGAGCACCCACCAAAACAACCCCAGGGCCGTTGAGACGTTGCGGGCCTTGAGATTACCTGCGGCGAGGTACCAGGCGAACTCACGTCGGGACCAGATGTCGGCGAGGTAGCCCTGCAGGCGACGCGCCCGGTACCTGGCGCCTCGCGTCTGAGATGTCGTCATCAACGCCGATTATACGGCTATGATGACCTAATGCGCGGGATCGGCGACGGGACAAGCCGCCGAGAACGGTCCGGGCGCTTGGGAAATCCATCGCCTGGGGATGAGGCCGAGGTACACTCGTCCTCCGCTTGAGCCTAGCTGAAGAAGTGGGTCCCCGACTGGCGGTCCCCATGCTTGTCCTGACACTGCTGCTCCCCGCGCAGCTCGCCTTGGCGGCGCCGGGCCGGTCGCTGCCGTCCTTCAACGAGTCCGACGGTTGCCAGGCCCCGGCGGGCTATCGGGGGCCGAAGGCGACCAAGACCGGCGTGCTGGGCGACGCCGAGCCCATCTACGGCCCGATGGGGGACGTCCTTGGCCGCACTGTCGGCGAGATCCGCAGCGAGCAGGTGTTCTGGACAGTGCCAGGGAGCGGCGGGGCGAGGGTGAGGGTCCACCGCTTGGCGCTGCCGGCGTTCCGGAGAGTGACGGAGAACCTCGAGACCGCCGCCCGCGCCGGCCTCACATACGGGGTCGATCCATACCACCTCGGCGCCTTCCACCCACGGACGGTCCGAGGCCAGAAGCGTCTCAGCTACCACTCCTTCGGCGTCGCCATCGACATCAACCCGCAGCAGAACCCGTATCGCCGAGACAACACACTCGTCACCAACATGCCCACCTGGTTCGTGGACGCCTGGCGCGACGCCGGTTTCTGCTGGGGCGGGGACTGGGTGAACGTGAAGGACGCTATGCACTTCTCATGGAAGGGCCCGGCCTACACACCCGGCTACCCCTATGACCTGCTGGTTGACAAAGCGCCCACATCCGCCACGGCAGGCTGGGAGCGCCAAGTCCCGACCAGGCTCGACTGGCGGACGGACGGCGAGGCGCGGTTCTCGCTTCGCGACGGCGACAGGGACGGCGCGGTGGACATCTACCGGGTGCGCCGCTGGAACGGCGGCGCCCTCATCCACTTGTTCAGGTCGAGCAAGGACTACGCCGCTTGCAGCGCCGGGATGGCGTGGGCGCCCGCCGCCGTCGACGGGCCCACCCTGATGGCCGACTTCGACAACACGTCGCGTATGGATCTGTGGGCCTTCAACGTCTCGGGGCCCGCCGCGGTCGCCAAGGTGTGGCTGCATCGCGAGAAGTACGGCGAGTCGGCGGATGTGACGACCGCCGTCCCGACCACCGCAGGCATGCAGTTCGAAGCCGGCGACATGGACAACGACGGCGCCATTGACTTGGTTGTGGCCAGACCCGGCGACCCCACCATCGTCGAGGTCTGGTCGGGGGCGTCGGGATTCACGACCCAGACGGCGAGCGGTGCAGTCCCGGTGGCCACCACAGCCGACAGCCTTCATCTGTCGCTGACCGACCACGACAGGGACGACCTGCCCGACGCGGCGATCGCCCACGCATCCGGCGCGCATGTAGCAGTCCATGTGGTCTCCGCCGCCTCGGCGCTCACCGCCGCGGCGGCCGGCGCAAGAGTCACCGCCTCCTCCGATGTCCTAGCCGTCGAGCTCGGGGACTTCGACGGCGACGGCCGCGACGACATCATCACCCTGGACACGGCCGGAGAGATCATCGCCAACCTGGGCGGGCGGTTGCCGGGCTCGGTCAACCTTCGTCACTGGTTCCACGACCGGGGGTGGGCATGCCCCGAGGACGCCCAGCTCCCCGAGGGCGTCGAGAGTCATCTCCCGCGGCTGGAGGGCGCCGATCGCTACGAGACCGCCGCCGCGGTCTCAGCGAG
>Ga0056123_1000088_pt1 | contig 18519 bp, 12 predicted proteins | sample WorMetHEROISLAND_3_FD_71122 | JGI IMG/M metagenome (GOLD analysis project Ga0056123, IMG submission 71122) | Marine gutless worms symbiont microbial communities from Max Planck institute for Marine Microbiology, Germany - Olavius sp. 3 HERON ISLAND ...
TTTTACGGCGCGATGAATCATACATCGGTGTGATGATTGATGATCTTATTACAAAGGACACAATGGAACCCTATCGGATGTTTACATCGCGCGCGGAACACCGGTTATTATTGCGCTATTCAAACACGAATCAGCGGTTAGCGCACAAGGCAAAAAAACATCAATTAATTACCGATAAATTCTACAATTTTCTATTGCATAAAATAAAATTAACTAAAAAATTAATTGAAAATCTGGACAATCCCGTTGCTGCCAAAGAAATAAATAATGTCTTAAAAAAAAATGGCAGTGCGCCCATTAAGCAATCGCAATCAGCGCGACAAATTTTAAAGCGGCCGGGGGTTCAGTTTAAGCATTTGCCCGAAAGCTTCCATGAACCTGAATTGATAAATAAACTTGAAAACCATATTGCTGAAGAGATAATCTCCGAAGCTGAAACCACAGTTAAGTACGCCGGTTATATTGAGCGACAAAATGAACAAATTAATCGATTAAAATCACAAGAAGGATTATTAATACCAACAGATTTTGACTTTTTATCTCTCAACAGTTTGTCTAATGAGGGCAAAGAAAAACTTGACTTAGTTAAACCAGAAACGCTTGGTCAAGCCATGCGTATTTCCGGCGTAACACCGGCCGACATAGGTGTTTTATCAGTCTTCTTACATAGAACAAAATGACCGTTTCACGTGAAACGCCTCTAATTCAATTGTTACGCAGAGTTGCCAAACGCCTACAATTAGCAGAGCCATTTATAGATTATCAGCACAGTTTTGCAGGATTAACACCATCGGCAACTGCGATTGTTTTGCTCTCTATATTTCATTACTATAAACAGCAAATAATGGTATTGGTCGTAGATAATAAGTTAGTCGAAAAATTATATTCGGCCTGTTTCAATTTACTTCCACAGTCAATTGCATTTTATCCTAAGTCAATTTCAAATGATGCACAAATTCCAGGATTTAATCTGGAAAACGAACGGTATCGCTCAGAGACAATGAATTTTATAAATAAAAAAATCCCAAGGCTTATTTTTTCTACAGGTGATGCCAGCAACGAGCTAGTGATCAACAAAAATATAAAGACGGAAATTGCTTTCAATCTAAAAGTAGGTTCAACCATTGAACGAAATAAAATAATAGAAACACTTTCTGCTTGGGGCTATGAACAGGTAGAACAAACTGAAACACCTAAAACCTTTTCAACGCGCGGTGGCATTTTAGATGTTTTTCTATTGTATTCAACTAATCCAATACGAATAGAATTTTTCGGAAATACGATTGAATCAATCCGTGTTTTTAACCCACGTTCTCAACTGACTATAAAAAACATTGAACACGTAGAGATTCTCTCACCACCTGCTACTGCAAAACACAGTGGTGAAAAGATTTCATTATTAGAATATTTAGGCAACACTATCAATACTGTGTATGTTTCAGCAGATTCTGAAGATTCTACTTTTCTAAATATTAATTTTAATGAAAAGCAAAATAAATTTATCAACCTAGCATGTAAAGATGCTAAAAATATGGGTTGGAACTTTGATGATGGTTTTGATTTTACCCCCTCTTTTCTAGATTCTATAAATGATGCCACCACCTATTTATTCTCAACTCACGTTAAAATAACTAATGGTTTAGACTTCGAAAAAAATAAAATAATTCCCTGCCCGCTTGAACAGAGTTTTTATTCAAAACAGCTTGACATTTATTGTCTTTCAATGGCTGAAATTAATAAGCAAAAACCTGTCTTGCGCTCACGCTGGACTATTGAATCGTCCGCTGAAATTCCTCAAAGAGATTTTTCATCATTGGAAGATTTGGATTGGGGTGATTATTTAGTTCACCAAGACTTTGGCATAGGTTTGTATCGTGGTTTGGACGTTATTCGGACGCACGAGGGCGTTCGTCAAGAGTGCATCAAAATTGAATACGCCAAACAAGCAAATGTAATTGTCCCTGTGGACAAATTCAACCGTGTGCACAAAATGATTCTAACAGGAGAAAGAGAGCCCGCTCTCTCAATATTAAATGGTCCGCAGTGGAAAAAACAAATTGGATCGGCAAAAGAATCTGCTAAGAATGTTGTACAAGATTTGGTTGATTTATATAAATGCCGCGGACGAAAAAGAGGCTTTAAATATAATAATAACAATAGTATATCGCATGCGCTTGAAGCTTCCTTTCCTTTTGAAGAAACCCCTGGACAGTCCTCAGCCATCGCAACGGTAACTGAAGATATGGAACAGGAATATCCAGTAGATCGTTTGATTTGCGGAGATGTCGGTTTTGGTAAAACAGAGGTTGCCTTACGTGCTGCATTGAAAGCGATAATATCAGGAAAAAAAGTATTGTTTTTAACACCCACAACAATCTTAGCTGACCAGCATTATATTTCAACCACGGGGCGCCTTGAACCTTTGGGTGTTCAAACTGAGTTATTATCGCGTTTTAAAACAAGAAAACAGCAAAAAGAAATTCTTGAAAAAATGTTAATTGGCAGCGTCGATTTGGTAATTGGCACCCATCGTTTATTATCACAGGATGTCAACTTTCCTAACTTAGGACTGCTAATTATTGATGAGGAACATCGCTTTGGCGTGAAACATAAAGAGAAACTACGGCAAATGCGTGCCACAGTTGATGTTCTAACTCTCACGGCTACGCCGATCCCGCGCACGCTGCAACAATCATTGCTTGGCATCCGCGACATTAGCCGGATAAGCACACCGCCGAAAATGCGCCGTCCGATTAAAACTTTTGTCCAATACTTCAATTGGCGTAGTATACAAACTATTGTTAATAATGAACTTATGCGCGGTGGACAAATTTATTATTTGCATAATGACATCACTTCTATTCCTTTTATTTTTAAAAAACTTGGCAATTTATTTCCAAACCGCGTGATTGGTGTTGCGCACGGAAAAATGAATTCCAAAAATTTGGAACAAGCAATCCTTTCATTTTTTGATGGTGAAATCGATATTTTGCTTTGTACAACAATTATCGAATCAGGCTTAGACGTTGCCAACGCAAATACGATTATTATAAATAATGCGCAGAATTTTGGTCTATCACAATTATATCAGATTCGTGGCCGTGTTGGTCGAAGTCATCAACAAGCTTATTGCTATCTATTTTTGCCGCGCGGAAAACCAATTGGCGCAAGCGCCTATAAACGACTAAAAGCAATTGAACAATTTACTTCATTAGGTTCCGGTTATGACATCTCGCTGAAAGATCTTGAAATTCGTGGAGCAGGCAACTTGTTTGGATATACACAAAGCGGCCATACGGCGGCCGTAGGCTTTGAAATGTATTGCAAACTGTTACAAGAAGCGGTTGATGAACTTACTAGTGATTCTTCTATTTCGCGGTCTCAGCCAAAAGTATCAATTCCAATAAATTCTTTTCTGGACAATGAATATATGCCACTTGTTCAAGATCGCTTGCATTTTTATCAACAATTGTCTGAAGCCAAAAAAGTTGAAACAGTTTCATCTATTGAAAACGAACTGCGCGATAGATTTGGACCTCTACCAAAATCGGCCGAAAATCTAATGTACATAACAAGTGTTAGAGCAAAATTGACCGGTAGTTCTATTACTTCAATTTCAATAATTGGTTCTACACTTAAAATCATGTTGCGCGGATTTGAACCATTTGCCTCAGTGCAAAATCTGATTGATGCAGTTGACGAACAAATGACTATCAACAATTTCGAATATCAGTTTACACAATCGGAAAAAGATTTTTCAATCGCGATTAACACAAGCAAGATTGCCCAAGCATTAAAAGCACTTGATATATTTGTTATTCTATTTTCTAATTGAAACTTTTTCTAATTTTAGGGTTTAAAATTAAGTGTCAATGAGAATTATATTTCCTATTATAATACTGTCTGTGTTTTTTTCTTGTGTGAAAAAAGACGCAGATGACAATTCTATTGTTGCCAAGATTGGCGGAGCTAAACTCACGCTAAATGAGGCAAAAGCTTTACAGCTAGCTGTTTCCAATGATAATTATTCACTCAATGATGTAGTTGCAGATTGGGTTGACCGAGAACTGCTTTTCAAAGCAGCTAAACAGGGCGGCTTTGAAAATGATAAAACAATCAAATCACAAGTTACAATATATCGGAAAGATTTGCTCGGAAAAACCTTCAGGGATAATTATGTTAATTCGCAAACTAAAATCTTAAATAGGGCTGTGAAGAGTTATTATGATAAACATCGTGATTCATTCAAGCGCAACCGCGCTGAAGCCAAAGTTATGCATTTTATCATAAACTCTTATCAAGATGCCTTGTCCTTGGTGCAAGCATTGAAACAACCGGCCACTTCAAGTAACAAAAAAGAGCTTTTGTTAAACCATGGAGTTGAAGTTTCGCTTGTTGAAAAAGGACGACTAATTCCAAGATTAGACAATGAAATATTTTCAACAAGCCGCATAAATTACATTATTGGACCAATTAGAACTAAGCATGGCTATCACGTTATCGAAGTCCTTAATCGGTATAGAGCTGGCTCACAAATCGCATTTAATGAAGCGTATGACGAAGTGTATCAACGCCTACTTAATCAAAAAAGTATGCTTTTGGCAAACGCTTATTTAGATAGTTTGCGAAATCACTATTCTGTTAAATTATATTTAGATAACATCAAATGAAATTTAAAAATATTGCCAAATTAAGTTTGTTTATCATGATTATGTGTTTTAACAAATTTTATAGTCAAACTGACAAACCTTTCCAAGTTGTTGACGGTATTGCTGCAGTAGTGGCTGATAATATTATCTTGAAAACTGAATTAGCCCAAATTGTGAACATGACTGCTGCACAGCAAAATATTAATATAACTCAGAACATGGAATTATATCAACAATTACAAAAGCAGGTTTTGCAATCGTTAATCGATCAAAAAATCGTTTTAGAATTAGCTGAAAAAGATACAAATGTAATTGTGAAAGATCAAGAAGTTGACACAGCTTTGGAAACACAAGTAAATAATATTCTTGCTCAAGCTGGCAGTGAAGAAAATGCCGAGAAAATGTTAGGTGAATCCCTGCGAGATTTTAAACGAGAATATTGGCACGAAGTACGAAATCGACTGTTTACCGATAAATATCAACAGTTAAAGTTGCAGAGTATTACTATTAACAGAACCGAAGTTGAAAATTTTTATAAAGCGTACAAGGACAGTTTACCATATCTTTCGCCTCAGATAAAATTACGCCATATTCAATTGCCACTGACAGCCGGAGAAGAAAGTATAAATTCTACCATTAAATTTTTAGATAGTTTACGAACTGCTGTGTATGGCGGTGCAAGTTTTACCGAGCTTGCTAAAACATATTCACAAGACCCTGGATCTAAAGCCCGTGGTGGTGATCTTGGTTTTACACGGCGTGGAACTTTAGTCAGTGAGTTTGAAGAAGTTGCTTTCACACTTAATATTGGCGAAGTCAGCCAACCGATCAAAACGGCTTTCGGTTATCATATTATTCAACCTTTGGAAAAACAAGGTGATAAAGTCCGCGTGCGGCACATACTAGTAAAGCCGCTAATCGCTGAACAAGATGAACAAAAAGTATATGAAATTGCTGTCGCTATTAAAGATTCAATTAATACAAAAGATGAATTCATCGCTTTTGCGAAACGCCATTCCATTGATGAAACAACCAAAGATAATGGTGGCGATTTAGGTTGGGTTAACCCTGACAATTTTGCACTTCCAGAAATTGGCCAAGTACTAAAATATTTAGAACTGAATGAAACAAGTCAGCCGGTAAAAACAAGTTTGGGCTACCATTTATTGTGGTTGGAAGATGCAAAAGCCGGTGGTTTTCCAAAACCAGAAACCCATTGGACAGACATCGAGCGTATGGCTTTAAATAACAAGAAAATGAATTGGTATCAAGATTTCATTCAAGTGGCACGTGAGAAAGTATATATCTCAATAAAATAATACAATTTTCAGAAGAGCTTTTACCAAAAAATAATATCCAAAAGTTATCCACTAAATTTTTATATTTGATAATTATCCCTCAATCCCTTATCCACAAAATAAACCACATTATTTCCTTAATTAATTTTAAAATTTTTAAATCAAATAGTTTATTTAAAAATTAAATTTAGCAAGGCAATTTGTCTACATTGCTATACACTTTTTCCACATAAAGTAGCAGTTTAATTGATAAAGTTTTATAAGATAATCAACCAATACATACTCCTGTTCCGATTTATATTATTAACATAATCCACAATACAATAAATAAAATCTTTTAAGATAAAATTTCTAAATTCTAAAAATATATTAAATGTGTGGATGTGGTTGAATTTTACAAAAATTTGAGTTCTATTTTTGCTTAAATTAAAGTAAGTTCAAAGTTCATATAATTATAATTTACAAGGAAGTTTTATGAAAATTTCGACATCAAAATCAGAGCTACAAACAGCATTACAAAAATTGTCTAAAGCAGTTCCAAACCGCACTACACTACCAATTTTAAGCTTTGTCTTATTTGAAGTTGACAAGGAAAAAACAATTCTCCGAAGCACTGATTTAGAAATAACAATTATGGTAAAATTACCGGCTACGATAAAAGAGATCGGATCAGCCGCTATTCCTTTACAACCGCTATTAGAAATTTCAAATGAAATTCAAGATGATAGAATTACGATAGCGGTTAACAAGCAGCATAAAATTGTAATAACCACTGATAATGGTGAATATGATTTAATGGGTAAGGCTCCGGAAGAATTTCCGGCACTACCGCAAACTGACAATAATCAGGATTTGGGGATTGATTTAGATACAATGAAATCAATCATCGAAATGACCAGTTTCGCTGTTAGCAATGATGAATTAAAACCGGCCTTATTAGGAGTTTTTCTAAGTGTGGTAGATGATAAATTAACTGCTGTTGCCACTGATGGGCATCGCTTGGCGGAATATATACAAAAAGATTTTGAAGCCAAAGAATTTACTGGTGATGTGATTATTCCAAGGAAGTTCTTGAATTTATTTAGCACCTTTACTGGGGATGATGTAAAAATGTTAGTAAGCGAAAACCACTTAGTTGCTTCATTTGGCGATGATACAGTTTATACGCGCATTATTGATGAACGCTATCCGGATTATCAAAGTGTTATGCCAACCGACAATGATAAAATTTTATTGGTCAACCGCGATGATATATTGGGAGCAGTCCGACGTGTTTCAATTTTTTCAAATAAAGTTTCCAAGCAAATTGCCTTACACTTAGATGAACAAGGGGTTAAGGCGACAAGTGAAGATCCTGAAAAAGCATCAAGTGGACAAGAAGATTTGTTAGGCGCAAAGTACACCGGTGAACAGTTGACGATTGGATATAATGCATCTTTTTTAAGAGATGTAATTTCGCACATCCATGACGATAGAATAATCGTGAAATTAAAGACACCAATCAGTGCTACGTTATTTTATCCTGAAACGGCCAAAGAAAATGTTGATGTTACCTTGTTGTTAATGCCGATTAGGTTAACCGCTAACAATTAGCAATTTTCAAGATAATTTAAGCTGATTAGGCTATGCCAATTATGGAAATTGGATTGATTTCTTTCCGCAATCACGCCGAATTAGACGTAAAGTTTTGCCCCGGCATCAATGTTATTTGGGGTAAAAACGGATCGGGTAAAACAGCTGTTTTAGAAGCAATTTATTCTCTATCGATTGGTAAAAGTTTTCGGACAAATCGGAAAAAAGAATTAATAAAAACTAATGAAAAGTATTTTAGTGTAACCGGCAAATTTAGGAATAATAAGATTTTTCAAGAAGTTCAAATAAATCAAACCAAGGACGGAAACCGCAGAACTCTGATAGATGGAGTAAAAATTGAAGGTATCAAAGAATTAATTGGATTGAATCCGGTTGTTTTATTATCGCCGGAAGAGCAAATAATTACTAAAGGAGCGCCGGTAGATCAACGAAATTATTTTAACAAATTGTTTTCGATTCTTTCAGCCGATTATTTTTCATTATTATCGGAATACGCACAGATTTTAAGGCAACGTAACAAGTTGTTAGATCGGTTCAATATGTACGGAAATGAGCAAGCTGAATTGGAAATTTGGGATGAAAGAATAGCAGAGTGCGGACAAAATGTATGGGAAAAAAGAATAAAACTGTTTGATGCATTTGATAAAAAATTGCAAGAAGTAACAGAGGCGTTTAAAAACACGGAATTAAATTTTGTATGTGAATTTCCGGTAAAGATTACTAAAAATGCGGAAGAATATTTCAATACATTAAAACAACAACATAATAAGGACATTTATTTAGGTTATACAACTTTTGGGCCGCACACTGATAAGATAAAATTTATTTATGGTGGAAAAAAGATTAAACAGTACGGGTCTCAGGGAGAACATAAATTTGCTTTGCTGCTAATTAAATTAACTGAGGTAAAACTGATTAAGCAAATTACCGGAAAAGATCCGATAATTTTATTAGATGATTTATTTGCGAAACTGGATGACAATCGCAGTAAACAGGCTCTGTCTATGATAGAGAGTGATCTGCAAACAATTATCACAACAACAGATTTGAAAACAGTTGAAACGCGCGGTGTAGATATTGGCAATCAAAATAATTGTAGCATTCATTTAGAATAATGCAAAGTTTAAAATCAATACTTGATAATTTATTACGCCGGCATGGTATAGATCGGGCAATTGCACAAAATAAAGCATTGATTATTTGGGATGAAATTGTCGGTCAGTCGGTTGCGGAAAACACGCAAGCCGATCGCGTAGAACATGGTGTGATAATTGTGAAAACATCATCGCCGACGTGGCGGCAGGAGTTGTTTTTTCAAAAAAAAGAAATAATAAGAAAATTTAACACTGCGCTCGGAAAAAATGTTATCAGGGACATTAGATTTATATGACAAATGATGTGAAAGATAATACAAAATATAGTGCTGAAAAAATTACTGTTTTAAAAGGTTTGGAGGCGGTAAGGCGTCGCCCAGCGATGTATATTGGTGATGTTGGCAAGCGTGGCCTGCATCATTTAATTTATGAAGTTGTGGATAACTCGGTTGATGAAGCACTAGCCGGTGAATGTACCAAAATCAAAGTCAATTTTAATAAAGACGGTTCTGTTTCCGTAGAAGATAATGGTCGTGGTATACCTGTTGATATTCACAAAGAGGAAAAGCGCCCGGCATTGGAAGTTGTAATGACACTCTTACACGCTGGAGGAAAATTTGACAAAGGTTCTTATAAAGTGTCTGGCGGATTGCATGGAGTTGGCGTTTCGGTTGTGAATGCTCTTTCGGAGTGGTTGGTTGCGGAAGTTCATCGTAATCAAAAAATTTATAAACAGCGTTATGAACGCGGTAAGGTTACCAGTAAATTAGAGGTTGTTGGCAAAACAAAGAAGACTGGCACGAAAATCACTTTTTATCCGGATTTGGAAATTTTTAAGAGAACAACATTCGATTATGAAATTATAAGTGACCGTTTACGTGAACTAGCTTACTTGAACAGTGGATTAGAAATTATTATTTCAGATCAACGTCCCGATGAAAAAATTGAAGAGCGATTTAAATATGCTGGTGGCTTAGCTGATTTTATAAAATTTTTAGATAGTGGCAATCAGCCGTTACATAAAAAAATAATCACAGTCAGTAAAACCGATATGGTTGTACCGGTTGAGATAGCTTTGCGGTATAGCTCCAACTATACTGAAAATATTCTGACTTTTGTAAATAATATTAACACTATTGAAGGTGGAACGCACTTGTCTGGCTTCCGATCAGCGTTAACACGTGGTCTAAATATTTATGCTCAGAAAAATAATTTAATTAAATCAAATAAAAATGAAAAAATTGCTTTGACTGGCGAGGACTTCCGTGAAGGTTTGACAGCCGTGGTATCGATCAAAGTCCCTGAACCGCAATTTGAGGGTCAGACCAAAACAAAACTTGGCAATGGCGAAGTGAAAGGAATTGTTGATGCCACCGTTTACGAGGGACTACAGGATTTTCTGGAAGAAAATCCATCCGTGGGAAGAAAAATAATTGAGAAAGCAGTATTAGCAGCCAGAAGTCGCAGTGCGGCTCGCAAGGCACGTGAATTAATTCGTCGTAAATCGGCTTTAGGTAGTTCAACTTTGCCAGGTAAACTTGCCGATTGTTCTAACAGAGATCCGGCCATGACTGAACTATATTTAGTGGAGGGCGATTCGGCCGGTGGCTCTGCAAAGCAAGGGCGTGATCGCAGGTTTCAAGCAATTTTACCATTACGTGGAAAGGTTATCAATGCTGAGAAAGCACGGATAGATAAATTATTATCAAATAACGAAATTCAAACCATTATAACGGCTATTGGCGCTGGTTTCGGAGGTTCCGGAGATGACGATACTGTTGAGAAATCGGCATCGGATTTTGATATTGAAAAGTTACGATATCATAAGATCATAATAATGACAGATGCCGATGTAGATGGCAGTCACATCCGAACATTATTGCTTACATTTTTTTATCGTAAAATGCCCGAATTAATTACAAATGGTAATGTTTATCTTGCGATGCCACCGCTCTATAAAATTAAACAGGGTAAAAAAGAAATCTATGCTTACGATGAGAGTGAGCGTGAGCGAATTGTGGAACGCATGCAAAAAGAAAGTAAAAATAAAAATATAACTTTGCAACGTTATAAAGGGTTGGGCGAAATGAATCCGGGGCAATTATGGGTTACAACAATGGACCCTGAAAGACGATCGCTTATGAAAATCACCATTGACGATGCGTTTGAAGCATCATCAACATTTCAAGAGTTAATGGGCAGCGATGTTGAAGCGCGCCGTACATTTATCGAAAATAATGCAAAATTTGTATCAAATCTAGACATTTAACAAGAGAAAGAAAGTGGATTTAGCACGAGAAAATACTATTAATCGCGACATCGTTGATGAAATGAAGGAAAGTTATTTGAACTATTCGATGTCTGTTATTGTTGCGCGAGCTCTACCAGATGTGCGCGATGGACTAAAACCTGTTCACCGCAGAATCCTGTATGGTATGAATGAGCTTGGTTCACAATGGAATCGTGCATATAAAAAATCTGCCAGAATTGTTGGTGACGTTTTAGGTAAATATCATCCGCACGGTGACTCTTCGGTTTATGACGCCCTCGTACGAATGGCTCAGGATTTTTCTCTGCGTTACGAATTAGTTGACGGGCAAGGAAATTTTGGTTCAATTGATGGAGACGGTGCCGCTGCAATGCGTTATACAGAATCACGTATGACACGCATCGGTAGTGAAATGTTGCGTGATCTTGATAAAGAAACGGTAAGTTGGATTCCAAATTTTGATGAAACGTTAAAGGAGCCTACTGTACTACCAACAGTGTTTCCGGCATTACTCGCAAATGGTTCAGAAGGGATTGCGGTTGGCATGGCAACTAAAATTCCACCACATAATGTTTCAGAAATTATTGAAGGCCTAATTGCTTTGATTGACAATCCAGAATTGACGACAGATGAATTAATGAGGTTTGTTAAAGGACCTGATTTTCCAACAAGTGCAATAATTATGGGGAATGCCGGTATCAAAGAAGCATATTCTACTGGTCGTGGAAAAGTTGTCGTACGAGCAAGAGCCTTTATTGAAACCACCAAAAATAATCGTGAATCAATTATTATTTCTGAATTACCATATCAAGTTAATAAAGCTAATTTGATCGAAAAAGTTGCTGACCTTGTTCGCGATAAAAGAATTGAAGGAATTTCAGATTTGCGCGATGAATCAGATAAAGACGGAATCCGAATTGTGATTGAAACTAAACGAGATGCCATACCTGATGTTGTATTAAATCAATTATATAAACATACGCAGTTGCAAGATACGTTTGGAATAATCATGCTGGCATTGGTCAATGGTGTACCAAAAGTGATGAATCTAATTGAGGTGATGCAACACTTTATTGATTTTAGGCATGATGTGATTGTAAAGCGAACAGAGTTTGACCTTAAACAAGCCGAAGCCAAAGCTCACATTTTGGAAGGATTAAAAATTGCACTTGATAACATTGATGAAGTAATAAAAATTATTCGTGGTAGCAAAGATCCCGTTCACGCTAAAGAAGGTCTTATGAACAGTTTTGAATTATCTGAAATTCAAGCGCAGGCTATTTTGGATATGCGCCTACAACGCCTAACCAACCTTGAGGTTGATAAAATAGTTGAAGAATATAAGCGGACCATTAAGTTAATAGCACAATTAAAAAATATTTTAGAAAGTCGCGGTAAGCGAATGGCTATCGCTAAGACTGAATTGACCGAGTTGCTTAATAAATATGGTGATGAGCGCCGTACAGAAATTGTACCATATGATGCAGAATTTTCGGTGGAAGATATGATTGCGGAAGAAGAAATGGTGATAACGATTACACATCAGGGTTACATTAAACGGACCCCTGTTAGTACATATCGAAACCAGCGGCGTGGTGGGCGTGGTATTCAAGGTGCTGCATCAAAAGAGGAAGACTTTATCGAGCACTTATTTATTACCAGCACCCACGATTATATGCTGTTCTTTACTGAAGCGGGCAAATGTTTTTGGCTCAAAGTTTATGATATTTCGCAAGGAGGGCGGGCTACACGCGGCCGTGCAATTGTAAATTTGATAGGTTGTGATCCCACTGATCGAGTGAGGGCTTTTGTTAGTGTAAAGGAATTCGATGATGAACATTTTATCGTGATGGCAACCAAAAAAGGCATTGTCAAAAAAACTGTACTGTCAGCTTATGGAAATCCTCGCAAAGGTGGAATATATGCCATCGAAGTTCGTGATGATGATCAATTAATTGAAGCGCGTATCACCAATGGTGAACACGATATTTTACTGGGAACGAGTGATGGCAAATCAATTCGCTTTTCAGAAAACGATATTCGTCCAAGCGGACGAAAAACTATGGGTGTTAAAGGAATCACACTTAGTTCGCCGACTGACAAGGTTGTAGGAATGTTAGTTGTTAAACGTGAAGGGACTATTCTTGTTGCTACTGAGCATGGTTACGGAAAACGCACTGAAGTTTTACAATATCGAACGCAAGCGCGGGCCGGTAAAGGTGTATTAACCATGCGCACAACCGATAAAACCGGCAAAATGGTGGCAATAATGGAAGTCGTTGATACCGATGATCTAATTATCATTACTGATATGGGAGTTATAATGCGGCAGCCCGTTTCTAAGATTAGAACAATCGGGCGTGTAACACAAGGTGTTAGGCTTGTTAAATTAGATGAAGGTACGAAAATATCATCGATTTCCCGTGTAATACAAGAAGATGAAAATAGTGATGATAAATATCAAGGCAATGAGCAGCTAACCTTAGGTCAAACTGAATAGGTGAATATCAGAGAAAATTTTAAACGTATTAACTCTCGAATTTTAGCTGCGCAATTACGAAGCGGAATTAATAAATCTGTTAAAATTGTTGCTATTACAAAAACACATTCTTCAAACATAATTGAAAAAATTTATGATTTGGGGCAAAAAGTAATTGGCGAGAATCGTATTCAGGAAACAGAAAGTAAATTCACGGATATTTCCTATTTACTCCCAAAAATTGAAAAACGATTTGTTGGGCATTTACAATCGAATAAAATTAATAAAGCAATTAATCTTTTTGACACATTCGATGCCGTAGATTCATTAAATCTGGCAAGAAAAATTGGCAAGAAAGCAGTAGTATTAAATAAGATAATTCCAATTTTGTTGGAAGTAAACACAAGCGGAGAAAGTTCTAAGTTTGGATTTGCGCCGACAAATATTGATGAAATGCTCACCTGCTGTGAGATCGCTGGAATTAGCGTGCAGGGGTTAATGACTATTGGCCCCTTGACAACAGATACTAAAAAAATAAGAAAGGCATTTATTTTACTTAGACAATTGCATAACACAATTAAAACACAATTATCTGATAAGTCAAAATATTTTAAGGAACTATCAATGGGTATGAGCAGTGATTTTGAAATAGCAATTGAAGAAGGCGCTACAATGATACGGTTGGGCACAGCTTTATTCGGACCAAGAAAGCCAAGAATTTAGATGGCTTTGCAAACGAACATGTGCTAGCACCACAAATTTCTTCTATAATATAAATTACAGTAGATTTAACTTTAGAATTGAATATTTTATTAAGAAATTAGTACTATGACCAAGCTTGACATGCCAAAATATTTATGCAGAAGTCCACATTTATATGAATTATCTGTTGAGGAGGAAGATAAAACGGCAGGGCATTCTATTGGGTATCTAAATAAACAGATGATTGTTTGGCCGAAAAAAATTAATGAGGAAACAATCAATCCACACAACTTTATCAAGCTGAAAGAAAAGTTCGATATTGATAAATTGCTAATGTTTGATCGATTGATAGGAGTAAATTCAATTACAGCTATTGGTAATCACATAAATCATTCTGGGCAGAACTATTTGCGTGGCAAAACTCCAACCGGAGATTTGCCTCAATTTCCTGACATGTCGAAAATATATAATAAAATTAACGGTTACAAATCTATTATCGTTCATACGCTAGGTATAGAAAGATTTAAGAGCGCCAAACAGGATGATGCAGCCATTTGGAGTGAATTAATTGGGTTAATTGCTCCTGTAGCGCATTATGTTGGAATTAGTGTATACGGGTTAGGTTTTAATAACACAAAAGATTTAATTAATATATTTTAAGGAGAAAATCATGAGAAAGTACATTTTTATCACCATTTATATTTTAATGTTCTACGCTTGTAGTTCGAGCAAATATGATCGTTTGATATATCCTGAGACGCGGAAAAATACAATTGTTGACGACTATTTTGGGACAGCTGTGGCAGATCCATATCGTTGGCTGGAAGATGACAACTCTACCGAAACAGCCGCATGGGTTAATGAACAAAATAAGTTAACCTTTGGCTATCTTGGACAAATTCCCTACCGCGATAAAATAAAAAACAGATTGGAACAAATTTGGAATTATCCCAAATATTCTTCACCATTCAAAGTTGCCGGTAAATATTATTTTTACAAAAATAACGGTTTGCAAAATCAATATGTGTTGTACACGCAAAACGATTTGAATAGCGAACCTGAAATACTACTTGATCCCAATACGTTATCGGAAGATGGAACGATTGCACTTAAAGGTGCTTATTTCTCCAATGATGGAAAATATATGGGTTATTCACTCAGCGAGGGTGGTTCAGACTGGCAAGAATTCTATATAATGGATTTAGACACCCGGGAAAATCTCACAGATTATTTGCAATGGATAAAGTTTTCAGGAATACATTGGGCTGGTGATGGATTTTATTATAATCGTTTTCCGGAACCGAAAGAAGGTGCGGAATTATCTTCTTCAAATGAAAACTCGAAAGTATATTATCATAAACTTGGCACGCCACAGAGTGCGGATATGGTTATTTTTGAAGATCCCGCAAATCCCAAAATCAGTAATTATGTTAGTGTGACCGAAGACGAAAGGTTTGTATTTATATATCGCACAAAAGGAACTCATGGGCAAGCCGTAAAAGTGATGGATTTACATTCGTCTTCACCCAAGTTGGTCGATATAATTACTGATTACGAAGATGAGCATACCGGTATTGATAATATCGGTGATAAATTATTAATGATGACCACAAGGAATGCACCAAATCAGAAATTGGTTTTAATCGATCCAAAAAATCCGCAAGAGGAAAATTGGGAAACGATAATCCCTGAATCCAAACATGTTATGCGGAGTGTATCGTATACTGGCGGTAAGCTGTTGGTTAATTATTTACAGGATGCAGCATCGCATATTTATATTTATAATCTTGATGGAAAAATGGAAAAAGAGATTATCCCTCCGGCTCTTGGTACAGTTTACGGTTTTAACGGACGCAAAAATGACACGGAGATTTTTTATACTTTTACCTCTTTCACCTACCCCTCTACCATTTTTAGATATGATTTGAAAACGGGGCAAAACTCATTATTTAGGCAACCAGATGTTGATTTTGAAACAGATAATTACACTACGAAACAAATATTTTTTACAAGCAAAGATGGCACGAAAGTACCAATGTTTATAGCTCATCACAATGATGTTGAATTAGATGGCAATAATCCAACCTTACTTTACGCCTATGGTGGTTTTAATGTCAATATGACACCGTCATTTAGAATTTCTAATATTGCACTTCTTGAAAAAGGCGGCATCTATGCCATGCCAAATTTGCGCGGTGGTGGTGAATACGGCGAAGAATGGCATAAAGCCGGCATGTTACACAACAAGCAGAATGTGTTTGACGATTTTATTGTTGCTGCGGAATACTTAATTGATAATAAATACACATCCCCAGAAAAATTAGCAATTCGTGGCGGATCAAATGGCGGAACGCTAATTGGCGCTACAATTAATCAAAGGCCGGAACTTTTTAAAGTTGCCTTTCCGGCGGTCGGAGTTATGGATATGCTGCGCTATCATAAATTTACAATTGGATGGGCATGGGCTGTAGAATATGGTTCCAGCGATGATGAAGAGCATTTTAAAAATTTGTATTCTTATTCGCCACTGCACAATATAAGCGAAAAACTTTCCTATCCTGCCACAATGATTACCACTGCCGATCACGATGATCGAGTAGTACCGGCACATTCGTTTAAATATGCCGCCACATTGCAAGAAAAACACAGTGGTCAAAATCCTGTTTTAATACGAATTGAAACTAAAGCAGGGCACGGTGCCGGCAAACCGACTACAAAAATAATCGAGGAATACACCGACATGTGGGCTTTTATGTTTTATAATATGGGATTGGATTATTAGGCTTTGGATTATTAGGCTAGTGTGTAAGTAGTTTAGAAATTTATTACTTAGTTTTATTGATTTAAATAATATTCAGGATTATCAAATTATGGGTAATAGAGTATTTATAGTGGGTGCAGGTTTTTCAAAATCTATTGCCAATGCACCACTGGCTAATGAATTTGTCGGGCCTATGTACGAAAATGCAACCAATAATGGGTTGCATACAGATCACCATATATGGAATGAGTACAAAGAAGCGTTTTTACAGTTAGTTTTTCACCTGATTAAATCTGTAGAGCATGGATTAAAGTTTCTAGAAGGTGATGGTACAAAAATCAGAAACCGATCTGGATTAGATTTAATTAGAACAATTAATATTGAGCAGTTATGCACTTTCTTGGATTTAAATCTTAATAATCCTCTTGTTCCCATAGGTGTAGGGGTTGATTTACGGAGTTGCTCTATTCCATTTATTGATGGTATGTATACGTTCGATCTTGAACACGCTCTACGCTTCATAAGACATAACATAATTGAAAGACTATTGCCTGCAAACTTAACTACCAATCTAGATAGACTGGCTAAGTTTTCAAAATACACAAGGCCCGGTGATATCTTCTTTACATTCAACTATGACTTGCTAATAGAACAAGCCCTTTGGATGGAAAGGTTGTGGAATCCCATTGATGGATATTTACTTGGTGATATTGATCGTAGATTGGAAATAAATGATAAAAATATATTTAAATCTCAAATCCCAGTAATAAAATTACATGGATCAATCAATTGGCAACAGAAAGGTGTTTTTGGCGAAGCTACGCAGATATATCTTATAAGTCCATTTAGTAATGAATCATATTTCCATGATTTAAATCCAACTATAAAATTTCCCCGTGATACCCGTTATCGACTGCTAGATTCACAATTTATTACTCCTACATATATAAAGAAGTACAACTCGAAAGACGAAAATAGTTTAATTCGAAATGCAGTAGATAGGATTTCGCATTGTAATGAACTAATTGTTTTAGGCTATAGTTTTCCAGAGGCTGATACTCTTACTTCAATATTAATGGCTCACTTATCAACCAAAATACCAATAACGATTGTGGATATTAATGCTAAGCAAATTGCCATTGATCTTTGCGAACAATATGGTTTTGATAAGAATAAAATCAGACCTGAGCAAACTTCTATAAGTTCCTGGATAGACAATAATTTTGAACTAATTGCCTATCAACGCTATCTAGAAGAGCAACAATTCATAGATGATATAATTAATAGTGAATCACACGCAAAGTGAAGCAATCAGAAAATAAAACAGATACAAAGAGCCCTTCTTTAAAATATATGCCATTTGTTGTGGATTAGAAACTATGTTTTGGGAACAACATCAGCAAATTTTAATATCGAAATAAATCCAAAACTGATTAGACCTATAACAAAAGGGTCAATAATACAGTCTTATTTAAAATAAAGACTCATTATAAATTCTTTCGATTATATTTATATCTACTATTACTTTTTGTGCTGCATTATATGTTCATTTATTAATAGTTTCACATTCTAAATCCGGCTGAATTCCTATAAAATCTATTAACCGACCTAAATATAGAAATAGTAATTTTATGGCAAATAATTATATTCAGGATAAATAAAATGTATTATGTA
>Ga0056123_1000089_pt1 | contig 18401 bp, 9 predicted proteins | sample WorMetHEROISLAND_3_FD_71122 | JGI IMG/M metagenome (GOLD analysis project Ga0056123, IMG submission 71122) | Marine gutless worms symbiont microbial communities from Max Planck institute for Marine Microbiology, Germany - Olavius sp. 3 HERON ISLAND ...
AGCGCTTGCGGACCTGCTACGACACCATCCTTATCGAAGCCGCAGCCGGCAATCCTCCCCGTCCCCGCCGTCCCGGCACCCGCGGCCGGGTCAAACAATCCCCGGCCTACAACCTCATTCGGCGGCTACGCGAGCACCGCAGCGAGGTCCTGCGCTTCCTCATCGAGCTGCGCGTTCCCTTCGATAACAACCAGGCCGAACGCGACCTGCGCATGCCCAAGCTCAAGCAGAAAGTCTCCGGTTATTTCCGCTCCGATACCGGCGGAGATGCCTTTGCCATCAAGGGTGAGACTTCCAACAGTTCGGTGCTGGCAACCGGTTGAACAGGATGTACATTTGGATCGCCGAGTCGAACCGCTATGCGTCACGCTAAAGGGCACCTTGAAAAATTCAAGGTGCCCGTGTAGGGTAGGGATGCCCTGCCATTCTTCAAGTACGTAAGTGCGTGAAAAATATGAGCGAAGCGAAATATAGTTTTCGCTTCGCGGCTTGAAAAATTCCAGAGATGGAATTTTTCAAGATCCTCTAAAGTGTCGGGGCTTTGCTTTTGCTCCCCTTCTCCTCAACCGCTCTCCTCTGGCGGGAGAGCGGGAGTAGGGGCAACCGGCTAGTCTCATCCCTACTTGCTCCCTACTTACGGGAATTCCACCTTAGTGCCGGCAAGCCGGCACCTACATCCGGTACCAGGCAGTAGGCGCGGGCTTGCCCGCGCTCGATCTGGCGTCACGTGGTCATGGTTCTATATCTGCGACTGAAATCTCCTCTTCTCCAGAGAGCGTTGTCTCTTAGCCCAGAAGCTTCGAATATAGGTTGGCTGCCAGGGCCAGGAATTCGCGTGCCCCCTTGCCACGCGGCTCCAGCTCGAATACGGCCAGCCCCTCGCTGAAGGAGCGTCGAAAGACGGTACGTTGGGACAGCCGCGGCTTGAGAAATTTGATCTCTGACAGAGATACCAATGCTGCGGCCGCCTCGTCGGTTTCCCGCACGGCGTGATGGGTGTCGCCACGATTTATGAATCCGATGATTTCTACCGGCTTATCCCTTGGCATCGAATTCACCAGACGGATGTAGCGTTGGGTGGACCAAATATCGGCCTGGGACGGCGGTACTGGAACGATCACCCGATCACAGAGTCCCAACGCCTGGCGCATCGCATCCATATCCGCGGTACCGACGTCGATGAGCGTCTCGTCCGCGGCACGCAGCCGCTCTGAGGTCAACCCCGATCGGTCCCCAACCTGCAACGGGGGGTCGAAGCCCTCTTCCACACGGACCTCGACCACGTCGGTCAAGGTGGATTGGGGGTCGGCATCGATGAGCTGGACGTCCACATTGGCCATGGCGAGCCATACCGCCAGGTTGAAGGTGACGGTGCTCTTCCCCGATCCCCCCTTATAGCTTCCGATTATGGTTATCATCGTAAACTCCACAGCCTTCCGGTCGGATGGAGACCTTGCAGGCGATCTAGCGGATGGCCTGGCGTGCCTGCGTGTGGAGCCAGGCAAACCTGTGTTCGTCAGGTGTCCTCGAGTGGCTCGATCATCCTTTTTGCGGGTCGGACCTTTGGTGACGTTGGTCGAGCCGGTTTCGCGGAATCAGCGCCCGATGGTCCCGCCCGGCGGACCCGGTGGGATGGTCATAGGCTCGAAGTCTGCAGGGATCCGAAATAGCTCGTCGGGCTGCTTGCCGATGCGGATATTTTTCAGCTCGCTGACCAGGTCTCCAGGGAATTCCTGACGCACCATGATCCCGAGCCCGGGATCGAACCACTGGGAGGTTCGTAGCTCCGGTTGGTCCGATCGGCTCGTGTCCGTTACCTGCTCCCATTTCTCGACTTGGCGCCCATTCCAGTCTTCCGTAGCTACGAGCTCGAGTTGTGTCATGTGTCTACCGGGTATTTCCTCACGCAAGGGGATGCCCCGTTCTTTGTCGATCCAGTGGATGCTCTGCATGGTCCGTCCTTGATTGGAGATGGTGATTTCCCACTTGGCGGCTGTTCGTTCCCCGATCTTTTCTTCCCCGAGCTTCCGGCAGGTCAGGCCCGGCATGCCGTTGCAAGGGTTTTCCGCCGATGTTTTGTTCATGCCCGGTGGTTTACTTCCCAGCCCTTGCAGCTTGTGCTCCTGGTATGTTTTCCGATCCGGAAACAGTATCCAGGCGGTATCGAGGTTTTCATCGATTATGCGGATGACGGACTGCCCCTGGTGGGTCTCCTCGATACGCATCCGCTTGTCTCCCACGAATAGCTTGCCGGATGCTACCTGGCTCTGGGGGCCGTGCCGGAGTGTTTCCGCGGAGAATTCGGTGCCGGCAAGTACCGTACCCCAGAACATGGTCATCAACATCCCGATAGCCGGTATGCGCCACATCGTCCACATCGCAGTTTTCATTTTGTTTTATCCTCGTTCGGTCGGTTTGGACCGATCCTGATTGAGCCCCTATTCGGCCCGTGTGTCGGTACCGCCCTTCTCGGTAGTGGTGAAATCGACTGTTGTCGTCGGTTATCGTCGGAGTCTTTGCTTCCACTACGGAATCTCATCATTCCCTTACGGGGCCTCGAAGAATTCCGTGCCCGGAATATCTCGATTCGCGGTGGTACCCGATAGGGAAGCATAAAGGTTTGCCAGGGGGCTAACCACTACGAATTGGGCGCTGAATTTTTCAAGGCACCTTCAGCGCGGTACTCCGAAGTAGCGGAGAAACCAATTGTCCGGCTGGCAGCCGTAGGCCTCTTCGGCCGGCAGCGGATCGGCTCAGCGGAGCGGGGACGGAGCCTACGGCCGCCACCCCATCTCGGTACCCATGTGCTGGCGTTCCTGCTCAGTCAGTGGATGAAAACGGTATCGATACCACCAAGGTATGCCGATACCCCCGAATTCGTTGAGCGCATGGCCTGGGGTGCGGTATCCCTCGGCCGGTGCGGATATGAATTCCCCGGGCATGGGGACCCGACCCGAGCGGCCATAAGCCGAGGCTACCGAGCGTACCCGGTTGTCGGCCTCTGTCCTCCGGGTGGGGAAAGGCCGCGCATGGCAGAGCAGACCACTAAATGGCACCACTGGTGCGAATAGAAGGCGTCGGGAAACGGGTAGTCACTGTTATTCGGATATGGACGGGACAAGGCCGATTGTGCGATAGGTAGCAAAGATAAGAGCAAGATGGTCGATATCCGGTGTCGCCGGCCAGGTGGTGTTCTCATCTGGTTGTTCCCGAAATAAAGGGAACCGTGAAAGACTATGGATGCGGCTCTTTTGAAACGACACCGGGCATCCAAAATCCGAGCGTCGAGGCCGGTTTTTCGGACATCTTGTGGAGCTTGTGCACCGTCCATTTCATGCTGTTTCGCTCTGAGATCTAGCGATCCACGTCGCCCCGTGGATTCGAAGAACTCCGTGGCCAGGTTCACCGCACCGGCAGGGATTGGTAGGGGCGCAGGCTGCGCCCACCGGAAAATATCGAGCAAACTCAATGGTGGGCACAGCCCACCCTACGGTCGACTGAGCCTTGGTTTCCACGTTTCTCCGCGTCATTATTAGAAGCGCCGCACCTATCGGTATTTTCGGTGCTACCGTACTAGTCATCGTCCGTTTTCAGGCGTATTCCACGCCGCTTGGCCTTTTTGGGGACCAACGCCTGTTCCAGGTTTTTGGCGGAGGCTTTTTTGGCTCTGGGCTTCTTTGCGGTGGCACCTCGCCCACGAGGCTCGACGGTGGTCTCTTTTCCTGCCGTTTTCTCGGTTGTCTTTTTACGGTCGGTCGGGGTGTCCCGTTCCGTCGTCACGGGTGGGTCGGTCCGCACGGCGGTATCCGTTGCCTCGGGTTTGTCCGCTGCCGGTGCGGTCACGGCCGGAGAGGCCACCGTGTCTTTGTCCTTTGTCGCCGGCTCAGTGTAGGCCGTTGCTGTGTCCGATGGTGTGGTGTCCGCGGTGTCGGCCTGCTTGGTGGTAGTTTGCCGGAACTCCGGGGTTGCGGTGTCTTCCTGCGATGCGGTTGCTCGGGTGACTTCCGCCGGCCTGGCATCGGTCCCTGAAGCTGGTGTGGTCGGGGGGGTACCCGAGTCGTCTGCCGTGCTTTCCCCTTCCGGGCTTGGAGTCTCCGACCGTGGAGGTCGGGTAGGCTCTTTCTTTTTCGTCTTCATCAAGCCTTTCAGGAGGTCGTACAACAGGAGAAAGATTCCACGGACCAGATAGAAGCCCATGATGATTCCTTCCATCAGGTAGCTCCAAATCCTGACCGAAGTGCCGGTCTTGGATTTGTGCTCGATCCGCGACGGCGGCTTGGGCTCGGCCTCTTCGGTGGCACAGGGTACGGTTGTGCCCGCCGCTGCGGTGGCCGCCGCGACTTCGCATAGGTCCTTGCTGGCCGCAACGCATCCCAAGGGAATCACGACCAGGGTGAGTAGGGTCGAGACCAATACGCCGGAGGCCAGAGAGATCGCCATGCCCTGGAAGATCGGATCGGTAAAGATGACGCTGGAGCCCGCTACCAGGGCCAGGGCGGTGATGATGATGGGCCGGGTACGGGTCTTGCAGGCACGGATGACCGCTTCGGTGACAGGTACGCCTTTCTGTACCTCGTGAATTGAGAAATCCACGAGTAGGATCGAGTTACGAACGATGATTCCGGCAAGGGCAATCCAGCCGATCATCGAGGTCGCGGTAAACTCACCGCCCAGCCCGAGGTTGAACATGATCAGATGGGCCGGGATGATTCCTAACAGGGTCAAGGGAATGGGGGCCATGATGATCAGTGGGATCCGGAAGTTACCGAACTCCCAGACCACCAGGATGTAGATGAGCACCAGGGCTACCATGAAGGCCCCACCCATATCGCGGAAGGTCTCGTAGGTGACCGTCCACTCGCCGCTCCACTCCCAGGATGAATAGCGATCGTCGGGAGGAGGGCCGATCCAATGGGCTTGCGGGGTCGTACCATCCGGTGCCGTGTAGCCGACGGCGTCCATCCGGTCCTGAATCTGGAACATGGCATAGACGGGCGCGGCCAGGGTGCCGCCTACGTCGGCGACCACGAACTCGATGGCACGCAGATCCTTACGATAGATGATGTCGTCCTCGGGGACGCGCTGAAAGGTCCCGAGTTCCCGCAGCGGGATGGTGAATCCGGCGTTGGATTGGATCGGCAGATCGCCCAGACGCTCGATCTGGGAGCGCTCCGCCAGTGGGACTTGCACCACGATTTTTATGGGCTCGTGGCCTACCTTCTGCTTGACGTCCCCGATCGGTGCCCCGCCCAGGGCCATGGCCAGGTTGCGATTGATGGTGTCGACGGAGATGCCGCGACGCACCGCTTTTTCGGTATCCACGTCGAAGCGCCAATAGTCGTAGGTATCGCGCAGGTAGTTGTCCACATCGCGGGCACTCTCGGCCTGGGCGAAGAACTCGGTTATGTCCCGCGCAAACTGGCGGCGGATCTCCGGCGTCGGGCCGTGGATCTCCGCGACCACTGATTGCAGCACCGGTGGCCCCGGTGGCATCTCGACTATGGCGAGCTTGGCGCCGGTTCCCTTCGTCAGCTTCGCCAACATCTCGCGGGCCGTGACCGCCAGCTCGTGGCTGCTCCGATCACGGTCGTTCTTGTGCAATAGCTGTACTTGGATCTCACCTTGCCAGGGTTCGGAACGCATATAGTAGTGCCGAACCATACCGTTGAAATCGAAGGGCCGAGCTGTACCCACGTAGATCTGGATGGCCGTCACCTCCGGCAGGGTACGTAGCTGCTCCGCTAGGCGATGCGCCAGATTGGCGGTGACGGGAAGGGCCGTGCCTTCCGGCATGTCGATTACCACGGAGAATTCCGGCTTGTTGTCCAGGGGCAACATCTTTACCGGGACCCACTCGAAGTAGAAGAAGGAGCAGGTGAAGAAAAAGGTGCCCCATAGGACGAGGCGGAAGAGGGTCCGTTTGCTCTTGCGTTCGATCAGGGGGGTCAAGAGGTTGCGGAACACCTTCTCGAGCTTGTCCGCCCCTTTGTGCTCACGTTTTTCCGCCGTCTTCAAGTAGCGCATGGAGGGTTGCAGCCACTTGGAGAGCGCCAGGTAAGGGGTGAACACGAAGGCGGCGAACAGGGAGATGAACATGGCCACCGAGCCCAGGGCCGGAATCGGTTCCATGTAGGGTCCCATCATACCGCTCACGAAGCCCATGGGCAGCAGCGCGGCGATCACGGTAAAGGTGGCGAGAATCGTGGGATTGCCCACCTCGCGCACCGCATCCACTGCGGTCTCGTCGTCGGTGCGCCCCTCTTCCAGCCAGCGTCGGTAGATGTTCTCCACCACCACGATGGCGTCGTCCACCAAGATGCCGATGGAGAAGATCAGAGCGAACAGGCTCACCCGGTCGATGGTGTAATTGGAGGTCCAGGCCACGAAGATGGTCATCAACAACACTACCGGGATCACTAGCATGACCACGATGGCCGGCCGCAGGGCCCGAAAGGCCCACCATACCAGCAGGAACACCCAACCGGTGGCGATGAACAGCTTGAAGATCAGCTCGCTGACCTTGTCGTCCGCGGTTTCCCCGTAGTTGCGGGTGATGCTGACCTCCACATTGTTGGGAATCCGTTCGCCCTTGATCTGCTCCATGCGCTTGATGATGGCGTTGGCGACGGTGACGCCATTGGTCAGCTCTTTCTTGGCGATGGCAAGGGTTACCGCCGGCACGCCATCGGCCTTTGGCCCTTCCGACGCGGCCGGTCCCGTATAGTAGGCTACCAGCTGGGAGGCATCCTCCGGACCTTGAACGACACGCGCCACATCGCGCACATAGATCGGGACATTCTGGTGGGTCCCCACCACCAGCCGATCGATTTCATCCGCACTCTTGAGGAAAGCACCGGTGGTCACCGAAAAGTGGGTGCCGCTCGATTCCACCCCGCCGGCCGTGGTCTCGGCATTGGCATTCTTGAGCGTCTGGGCGACCTGATCCAGGCTGATGCCATAGCCGGACAGGCGCTCGGGATAGACGTCGACCGTCACCTGCTCGCGGCGGCCGCCGACGATGAAGGCATTGCCGGTGTTCTTGACCTCCTTGATCGCTTGGAGCACGTCCTGGGCCAGGAGGCGTAGCTGGCCGTCGTCCACATCCGGCAGGCCGTTGTTGTCCAGGTCCTTGGACCAGAGGGTGAGGGTGACGATGGGTACGTCGTCGATCCCTTTACTCTTGACCAGAGGCGGCATGACCCCCGGCGGGATCTTGTCCATGTTGGAGGCGATCTTATCGTTGACCTTGACCAAGGACGGTCCCATTTCCCGTCCCACCTCGAACTCGACGGTGACCAATCCCATATTGCGTTGGGAGGCCGAGTAGACGTGTTTGACGCCGGGGATCTCGCTCATGATGCGTTCGAGGGGCTGCACCACCAGGTTCGATACCTGTTGGGCCGAGGTCCCCGGATACTGCACCATGATGTCGATCATGGGCACCGAGATCTGGGGATCTTCTTGCCGTGGCGTCATCACCAGGCCGAGCAGGCCCATCAGCAGCATCGAGATATAAAACAGAGGCGAGAGGGGAGAGCGGATGAAGAACCGCGCCGTGCGCCCGGCGATACCGAGGCTTTCCTCCGTGTATAGGGGCCCCCGACCCTCGGGATTGGTCAGGGTCTCGTCTTCAGTCATGGTTCAATCTGCCCATTGCGTAGGGTATTTCAGAACACGAGGATCGTCGTTTCCGCCCGTGGGCGAGGCATGAGGGCGCCCTGAAAAATCCACGATGCCCGGCCATCCTTCGAGCATGTGAGTGCCCGCAGGAATGGAAGCGAAACGAAATGGTTTCGCTTCGCGACTCGAAGCCTTGCCGGAGTGCGATTTTTCTCGGGCCCCCATGAGGATGGGCCGGGGTGGGGGATTCGATTGCCAGGATGAAACCGGACGGCTTCACGGATGGTTCGGACGGAGGTCTCGAGTGGATCGGGCGGTGCCAAACCGCTGGCGGATGCGCAGGAGCAGCCGAATAACCCGCAGTCCTCGGGTGATGAAGGGCCTTCATTTCGGGCCGGCCTCCGGCGGTCTCCGGGGGCGCGACCGGCCACACCATGGGGGAGCCGGTGTGGCACATGACCGGCATCAACGCCTTTTATCAGGTTGCCGTGAGTGCTGAGTGGACCAGCCGGCCGTGATTCCCGGCGGTGGGTCCGCCAGGACCCGCTCCCCCGGACGCAGGCCGCTGAGCACGGTAATCAAGCCCCCCGGAACCGGCTCGCCGACCCGGACTAGACGCAACTCGGCGTTGCCCTGGGCGTCGAGCACATAGACTCCCGGCAGACTGCCGTTGTAGCGGATCGCCGATCCCGGAATAATCGGGTTGGCGTGTGCCGGGGCCTGGAAGTCCGGGACTAGCACTTTGGCGTACATCCCCGGCTCGGATACACCTTGGGGTAGATCGAGCTTGACCTTGACCGTATGTCGTTGGGGATCGGCCATGGGGAAGATTTGGGCCACCCGAACCGGCACCCGCCGGTGATTCACATCAAGTTCGGCGTGGATCATGATCCCCTCACGCAGACCCGGCCGCAGTCGCGCCGGCACGTCCACCTCCACTTGCAGATACTGGACATCGGCGTAATTGAGCAGCGGTTGACCGGGCTGCACCGTATCCCCGACCTCGATGAATTTCTTGACGATGACACCGTCGAAGGGCGCAATGCTACGGGCGTCACGTAGCTTGGAATCCAGTGCTTGCAGCTCGGCTTGTAGTCGCATGAGCGCACTGCGTGCCTGCTCGATCTGAGTGCCGGAGGAATATAGGTCGGCGGACAGCTCTGCGCCTCGAGAGCGTTCCCCCATGAAATCTTCCATGGGGCGGGTGAACATCTGGTCGAACAGATTGGGAATTCCCATGCCGCCTGGGGGCGTTCGGGAGCGGGGTGCGAATATCTCGCGGTTATACTGCATGCCGGCGTTACGAAAGGCGGCATCGGCACTTTGTATTTGGGCCAGTAGGGCCTGGCGGTTGGCGAGTAGCTCGCGGTCGTCGAGGGATACGAGCAAATCGCTTTTCTTGAAGGTGTCCCCTTCGATGCCGGCAAGGTATTTGACCCGTCCCGGTAGTTGGGCGGCGAACGTTACTTCCTTATAAGGGATTACGGTCCCTCCCACGGCGACAGTCGGTGCCCCTTCGGCTTGCTTCACCACGAACTCGCTGCCCGGAGGTATGGCCGCAACGGCCTGCGCCGCCGACACCAGACCCACCACAAGCAATCCGCGGACGATTGGTAATTCCATGTGTCTTATTACCTTAGAGTAACCTGATAGTTTTTTGTATACCGAGCTTGGCGAACCGAGGGACACGATGCCCACTGTTACCGTGGGGCTGCCACCCCGTCTTGTCCGCAACCGAGACCATAAGGGTACTTTGAAAAACCCAGGTCCCCATGAATGGCCGCACCCTAACTTTCGATAAACTTGATATTATCTTGGATCAATGCCTGGATTACAAGTATTGAGATAGATTAAATAGGTATAAATCAGGTAGATAGTGCGATTTCTTAAGGGACCTTGTCGGCGGGGATGTGGCCCCGGATCTTGTATACGAGAATCGAGGGTGCCTTGAAAAATTGCGGGGACGTAATTTTTGCACGGAACCCTTATCGAGGGCGCCTGGCCGGGAAGCTCCGAATTATACGCTACCTCCGGCCCGAGTGACGGACGCCTTGAAAAATTCAAGGTATCTTAGCGCTGCCGATGCGAATGGGTCGGGACCACCGAGCGTCGATCCGCTTCAAGATCTCCGATATCCGGCGGCCCGGGAAAACAGACTACCGTCCGGGCACCGTTGGGTATACCATCTCTAGTTGAAATGGACAAGGTGGTTGTCCTGATCCGAATCTCTGCCGCGACCCCGACTATGCTTCGGAATATGGAGAAACCCTGCGATGCATCCGTCCACACATGTCGTCGAGCAACGTCTGAAGAATTTGGAAGCCCACCTCAGGCAGGAAAACCCGGTGCTTCTCGGTGCGGTTCAGAGCTTTCGTACCTTGGATCGGGTCGCTTACGGGATGAGGCTGCTCGAAAAGCACCAGTCCTATACCACTCGGATTCCCTGGTGGCCTCTGATCTCGGTGCTCGGAACCTTCTCCGCCGGCAAGTCCACCTTTATCAATCATTTCCTCGGCAGCAAGCTGCAACGGACCGGCAACCAGGCGGTGGATGACCGTTTCACCGTCATTTGTTATAGCCGCGAGTCGATGGACCACGCCTTGCCGGGAGTTGCCCTCGATGCGGACCCGCGATTTCCCCTCTATCGGATCTCCAAGGATATCGACCTAGCATCCGCCGGCGAAGGTGAACGCATCGACACCTACCTGCAGCTCAAGACCTGCCCCAGCGAACGCCTCCGGGGTCGCATCCTGATCGACTCTCCGGGCTTCGATTCCGACGCGCAGCGTGCGGCGACCCTGCGCATTACCGATCACATCATCGGCCTTTCCGATCTGGTACTGGTCTTCTTCGATGCCCGTCACCCGGAGCCGGGGGCCATGCGCGATACTTTGCAACATCTGGTCGCCAAAACCATCGATCGGCCGGATGCCGGCAAGTTCCTATACATTCTCAATCAGCTCGATACCTCGGCGCGGGAGGACAATCCCGAAGACGTGGTGGCCGCCTGGCAGCGTGCTATCGGTGAGGAGGGCCTGACCGCCGGGCGTTTCTATACCATATACAACCCGGACGTCGCCATCTTCATCGAAGATGAGGCCAAGCGCATCCGTTACGAAGAGAAACGGGATCGGGACCTGGAAGATATTCATCGACGCATGCGAGAGGTGGAGGTCGAGCGCGCCTATCGTATTGTCGGCTCCGTGGAGAGGACCGCCAAGGATATCGAAGAACGCATCGCGCCCTTTCTCCGACGGGCCCTCGATCGCTGGCACAAGCGCACCCTGTGGGGTGATGGCCTGATCTTGGGTCCAGTGCTGATCGTCCTTGTGATCTGGGGTGTTTGGGGCGGTGGATCGGATTTTCTATCGAACGCTATGGACATACCCTGGGTAGCCTGGACCTTGCTCGGTGGGTTCCTCAGCCTGATCCTAGCCGGTCACTTCGGGATTCGCTCCCTAGCCGCCAAATCTATCGCCTATTCACTGGCCACCCGCGCTCGGAAGGGAGACCTGGACGGTGATCTGACCGCTGCCTTCGCCCGCAATACCCGTTTTTGGCGCAGCATTTTCAGGCGTACCCTGATCGGTTGGAATTCCGGTGCCAAGAAGCATCTGCGCAAGGTACGGCAGGATGCGGATCTGTACGTACAGACGCTGAACGATCGCTTCACTAATCCCTCCGGAGACGGCCTAGACTCGAGCATCGCGAAGCCTTCGGTAGATGCCGAGGCGGAGTAGAGGAGTACAGGAAGCAAGGGAGCGATAGCGACGAGCGGAGTGCGACGACCCCCGCGTAGCCGTAGAGTCGATCGTTTCGTCGGAGTCCGCGCGGTAGCGCGGGGCGGAGACGAAATGCCAGGCCATGCGACACGGCGTCAAGTCATTGTGGAAGTCCTAGCGCAGCGCGGAGTGCGCGCCGGGACGGACGCAGGACGAACGCAGGCCGCCGAAGGCAAAGGTCGTTGCCCAATTTTCCGCGCCCGGAATCGGATGAACCCTATTTCGGGTTTCGCGAAAAATGGCGACGCCCCGGGAACGCTCTAGTCTAGCTCAGGACGGCAGCCCAGCTTGGTTGGCTGGGTGGCGGGCGGCTAGCTTGGATGCGATCAGTGCGTGGTCCGGAGAGCTACCTGTCCTTTGCCTATCAGTCCGGTCTGTAGCCGGACGAGGCTAGCAAGGCATCCGGTTGGCTGCTTCGTCTCTTGTATTTCTGTACACTCCTGCTCATCGGATCAAGCTGTGTAACGATCGAGCCTGACGTAGCACCCATCCCCGATGGCAGTTACGGTGTCGACAGTAGCTGCTCGCAAGCGGCGGCATCCGATGTCGACATGATTTGGATCCACGAACAGTCGATTTCCGACATTGGAGTAGCTGCGAAATCGATCGGATCAGGTAGCAAGTCGGCGGGATTATTCTGTTCAAGACGGGATTATTCTGTTCAAGATGCAGTGTCGAAATGATATTAACCCACGCACTTCCGACAGTTTCCTATACAGGTTTGATGACGAAACCATCATCCTGAACTACGGCTACGGACCGGCAATCTGGCACACCTGTACAAGGCTATAGCAATTAACCGGAGGAGTTTGAACCGCCAGGGCGCAATAGAGGCATCCCCTGTGGGTGCTCAGGTTGTTAGGATGTAGTGAGCAAAGCGAACCGCATCGTCAATGCGGCACGTGGGACATGTCCCATAATGAAATATGGTCTGTCCCCGTTTTCTCGGATTATAAACACCGTCTATCCGCAGAAGGTCTTGGATCTTATTCCACCGATTCGGGAGAGACGAAAACTTCTGTCACTAAGAACGAGGGACTTTGCAGTGAACAAAATAATGGTAGCTTTGATATCGATTTTGGTTGTCGGCTTTTTGGCTGTGGGCTGTGCTACGTCGAAAAAAGTTCCGGTGGTTCCAAGCCGGTGATAACAGGTTATCTTGTAACCAGCTAACAAGAGAGATCAATGAATTGGACGAGGCGGAGATAAATGTGGAATCAAAGAAAGGAGTCACGGGAACCAACTCATTCGGCGGCTGCGCGAGCACCACAACGAGGTCCTTCCTGCGCTTCCTCACCGAGCTGTGCGTTCCCTTCGATAACAACTAGGCCGAATGCGATTTGCGCATGCCCAAGCTCAAGCAGAAAGTCTCTGGCTGCTGCCGCTCCGATACGGCGCCGAGGACTTTGCCATCCTCCGCTCCTACCTCTCAACTCGCCGCAAACAATCCGACGATAGTTTCAACTCGCTCGTCCTGACCTTCCAGCGCAGCCCCCCAATGCCCCCATTGGAGTAGCTGAATAGTTACCATACGGCGGGGCCAGGGCCGAGGTGAACTGGATGCCAGCTCCGGAGCGATCGCGGATCTTCGGTACCTGAATTTCCACCGGGCCAATACCAGTAAGGATCTCGCGGCTTGGCCGGTGGCCATTGCGCACCACCGCCTGGCGCCCATCCATCAGTTGCACAGGCGCGTACTCATCCAACCGCGTCGGCACCTCCGCCTCAATGGCTTGCCGCAAAATGTCACGGGTGCCGCGTTGCACCATCTCCTCCAGGGGCGAGCTCAGCTCCAACACCTCTGGCTCCTGCCTCTCTCTCCCTTGCCTTTTCCGGCTGCTTTCCCGTATCTTTTTCCCATGGCGCACCTCTCGTTGCTGCGTTGGCATTGACAACCACAATTTTCAGCAACGGTGCGCCGCCTTCCAAGTTTCATCAGTCCTCGCTCATACACCAGAATCGAGCATAGCTCATGGGGACAATGGATGTTGTTGGTTAGATTACCATTAGGTCCTCGGATGTGGATCCATAATGGACTTTGAATGGGATGATTCGAAATCTCGCAATAATCTGCAGAAACATGGCGTTTCTTTTAGAGAGGCCATCGAAGTATTTGCAGATGATTTTTCATCCTGCATACTCGATCCTGATCATTCCCAATGGTGAGGAGCGGCGCTTACTCTTTGGTCTATCCGCAAGAGGAAGACCTCTTGTCGTCTCTTTTGCGGAAAGAGAAAATGCAATTCGCATCATATCAGAACGCCTTATGACACCTTCGGAGCGTAGGGCATATGAACACTGAAAATACTTTACGGCCTGAATATCCGGAAGAGCTAATAAAATCGGGCGAGCGAGGAAGATATGACAAACGTTATCGTGAAGGCACGAACATTGCGCTCATAGCCCCAGATCTACACAAGCTATTTCCGGATTCAGATTCAGTCAATCGTGCACTTCGCAAGTATGTGGCAGCACACAAAATGCCATTGACCTAACATTGACTGTAAGTGAGCCAATACCGTGGCCCGGCTCCTCGCGAAAAAGCAAATGCAGTGTCATGTGGCATGGGTGCCTGAGTCTAGACGTTAGCCGTCACAGGTAGGTCCCTCGGATAATCGAGTAATGAACCCAAAAGTCCATGTAGAGTCGTCGGTGATCAGTTAACTTGCGGCGCGACCAAGCAATGATGGCTCTCTTGCGTTTGGTGTGGGTAGCGGGTCATAGTGCCCTGACTCAAGTCGTGATGGGAAGCCCCGACTTGACAACGAACGGAGAAGTCGGTAGCTGAGTCAACTTACCCGCCACAAGGTAGACGATGGTAATCAGGTGTCTGGTGGTCCCGTAGCCGCGGGCCTTGGCTTTAGCGGCCTAGATGAGTGAATTGACCGCCTCGACATGGCCGTTGGTGAGCCTGAAATCGAACGCATTGAGGAAGCCTGGCCAGTGATCCTTGAGTATCTTGGCCACCGCCTTGATCGGTTCCAGGCGGCAATGGCGCGTCCAGCTGTACCATCTGTCAAGGAGTGGCTCGGCTTGCGCCGCGCTCTGAGCGTTGTGGAAGATCTCGCGTAACGTCTCCTTGATCCAGAAGGCGCGGTGTGTGAGGTTTCGGCTCTTGAGATCCGCGAATTGGGCTATTTGCCGGTTACTCTAAGCGTGCTTGTCCTTGAGCCGGATGTAGCGTGTACGCTGTAGCTCCGGGGCCCTTTTGACTTCTTGGCGACAAACTTCGTCAACCGCCTTGTTGACGAGCTGCATGACGTGAAACTCATCGAAGGTGATCGCCGCCCCGGGCAGATGTTCACACACGCCAGCCTGGTAGCTCGTCGACTAATCCATACAGGATCGAGGGTGCGCCTCCATACAGGATCGAGGGTGCGCCAGACGCGCCCGTCGCTGACACCAAGCAATTGAGCGACCTGAGAGACTGCCATCGCCTTACAGGGGGTGACCCGTAAGGCCTCCATCAGTAGGCTGAAGCCGCTGTTGGGGCCGCCCAGGGTACCCCGACCTGGGTGGTCTTGGCGCAGGTCCCGCAGCACACACGGGGCACCTTGGCGTGGCTGTAGGCTTGGAATTGAAAGAAGTTCAGGTGACGCCAGTCGCGCTCGAGCGTGTCGTAGACCGGCTAGTGTTCCGCGCCACAATAATGCGGACAAGCAAATCGTGTTCCCGGGGCGAAGGCGAGGTGGCAATCGATCCGGCCCGATTTGGGATCGAAGGCCACGTCAACGATCTCCCAAGGAGCTGGAAGGCCGAGCACAAGGGGAAATAACGACAACGGGTCCATGATGAAAACCTCCGACGCTTGGCCTGGCAACTGGTCCAAGCCTAACAGGCGAAAAGACGGGAACAGAGTTAGGCTTGGAGTGGGCTACCCGACGCGATGGGAAATATGGCGTTACCCACACCAAACGCAAGAGAGCCCAAAACTTGGGTCCTGGGTTTTTGGAGTCCGTGTACGAGAAGGCTTTGTGTGTCGAGCTGGCGGAGCGCGGACCTCAGTCAAGTATTATTCGGCTCATTTGCGTCCATTCGCGTTCATTTGCAGCAAAAAAGAAGATATCGAGTAAACCTAATGGTGGGAACAACCTGCCCTATGGGTCGTTTCAAAAGAGCCGCACCCAACGGATTTTCCTTGTATCGCCGCTGGATGGTGGTTCGTAACTGATGGATTTTTATGAGCACCTGCTTAAGTCAGTGCCATTCGGCTCTAACCCCTTATTCTAATACAGCATGATGATAGATGAATATAAAACACCACCAGGCGAGTAGAATACGGATCGGAATCGATCTGGGGGGCACCAAGATCGAGGTCATCGCACTCGATGTCGATCACCGAGTGTGCGCTCGCCATCGCACGCAAACCCCGCGCAACGACTATACCGGGACCCTACGAGCCATCGGTGAGCTGGTGGCACAAGTAGAGTCGGAGACCGGAAAACGGGGCACCGTCGGCGTCGGCACACCGGGCTCTCTGTCGCCTTTTACCGGTCGCATGCGCAATGCCAACTCGGTGTGGCTGAACGGAAAGCGGCTGGATCGGGACCTGGTCGAGGCGTTGGGCCGCCCGGTGCGTTTGGCCAATGATGCCGATTGCTTCGCCCTCTCCGAGGCGGTAGACGGTGCCGACCATGGGGCGCGGACCCTTTTCGGCGTAATCGTCGGTACCGGTACCGGCGGTGGCATCGTGGTGAACGGCCACCTGTTGACCGGCCCCAACCGCATCGCCGGCGAGTGGGGGCACAATCCCTTGCCTTGGCCACAGGACGACGAGCTACCGGGACCGAGCTGTTACTGCGGTAAACAGGGTTGTATCGAGACCTTCCTGTCAGGTCCGGGGCTCGCCGGTGATCTGCTCAGGGTGACCGGGCGCGAGCTGACGCCGCATCAAATCGTGGCCGCGTCCGAGGCCCATGACCCGGAAGCTGAGGCCGCCTTGAAACGCTATGAGGGCCGTATGGCACGCGCGCTGGCCAGTGTCGTCAATCTCCTGGACCCGGAGGTGATTGTGCTCGGCGGCGGGCTCTCCAATTTGGATCGGCTCTACCGCAAGGTACCCGAGCTTATCGGTCGATACCTGTTTTCGGATGGAGTCAGCATCGACCTACGGCCCCCGACCTATGGGGATTCCAGTGGTGTGCGCGGTGCGGCCTGGCTTTGGGATGATGCTTCTTATTGACAGTCGTATACTGCGTCGCCGTGGATTAACCACCGTTCGTACCCGATTGCTGCTTGACTTTGCCGTTTGCTTCGAGGTGGGAGCTGAGGGGGGCTTCCCGTCCCTGGAATGTTTCGAGACCCCCGGTAAGAACCGCTACCGGCTTTCCCATGAATTACGATCAGGCTACCGCAAAGTTCCGAGAGATTTACCGGCCGACGACACGGGAGGCCGTGCTGCGTGAATTCGAGCAGGACGACGGCACCCTCGGTGTCTATGTTCACAATCCCTTTTGTATCAGTATCTGTCAATACTGTTACTACCGGGGGGGCAAGTTCGATCCTCACCGCGATTCCGAGCTGTACGAACGCTATTACGGTGATTATCTGCCGCGGGTGATCGAGCCTTTGTTTACAGATGAGTGCGGATACCATGCGGGCGGGCCGTATTGGCGCGGCAGAATCGACCCCATGCCCCGGTGGAGACCGTGCGCGCGCTGGCGGCCAAGCTCGAGGAGCGGGGCATCGCGGTGGCGGTGGACCTTATCTACCGTATGGACGCACTCGATGCGGGAGCGATTTTCACCCAGAACCTGCAACAGCTGCTCGGCATCGATTTCGATATCTCTCAGCCTGAGCTACAGCTTCGACGATATAAAGAACGATGACCAGCTGGACGAGTTCTATCGGATTATTGAGGATTCCTCCATCCTCGATTGCTATCGGTGGGAACATGCGGACAGTCGGCATTTATCCGGCTGCCGATTGCCGCCCCGGCTGCTCAAAAAGGCCTCCAAGGGGGTGCGCCTGGTCCGCAAAACCATCGATTTGGATGACTTCCACACCCGGCCTGCCCCTTCATCAATGTCATGGATGAGGCCTCCTAGGCCTGGGGGACGCCTCAGGGCGAAAAATACATCAAATCGATCCTCGGGTTCGGGTCCTATAAGAATCCGCGCAAGAATACCTTCTCCCATGTCCGTCGGCCCGATAAGCTCGTCGAGTTCATCAAGGTCAACAATCGTTGGCAGCCGGAATACTGTGTCGTCTACGAACGCTCTGCGCGGGATATGTTCACCTGCACCAGCGCCTTATTGGGTCGACTGCACGCGGTGGGTAAGGTCCCCGAAGGCATCAAGCTGCACACATTGAACAAAACCCGGGTAACCGAGAACGAATCCATCTACCGCCGTCCCGGATTGGCGGTGGGCGTGGGATTGAGCTGGAAGGGCGAAGACCCACGAATCCACGCCTTCATCGACCGGCTCAAGAGCCGGTTTCCCAACCATAAGGAATTCGACAAGGGGCTCTATTAGAAGAGTGAGCGGTCTATGACCGGGACAGGGCTACCGATGATCATCACTACTGAAACAAGCTGTTGGCAGGTAAGCGAGCCGGGAAGGTCGGGTTATCTACCCGCCTCTTTAGGAGTGCGCCGGCTTGAACACCCTGGCCTGATCGGATCCCGAGAGTAAGGGTTACTCATACAGCCATACCGAAATATCGATAACATCGGCCCGGTTGTTCCATCGGAAGATTTTTTGCCGCCAATGAACGCAAATCAACGCAAATCGGTCGGGATCGGCCTGCTATCAGCGACGCTTCCTGGTCCCTTAGAGACTGCCTTTTTAGACAGTCTCTATCTGGATAATGCATTTAAAAGCATAGAGTTAGTTTTCATCAAGTCATCTGTTGCAAGGGGGGGCTAGACAGCCTCTGTAGAGGCGGTCTAAAAATTTGAGCACTAATAAAAATTCAAGTAACAGCCATTTTATAGGGTGTCTGATTATTACAGATTTGCCGGAGAAGCAAACAACTGGATGCAAAATCAACCTGTAT
>Ga0056123_1000090_pt1 | contig 18305 bp, 16 predicted proteins | sample WorMetHEROISLAND_3_FD_71122 | JGI IMG/M metagenome (GOLD analysis project Ga0056123, IMG submission 71122) | Marine gutless worms symbiont microbial communities from Max Planck institute for Marine Microbiology, Germany - Olavius sp. 3 HERON ISLAND ...
CTCCAATGGGGGCATTGGGGGTCTGCGCTGGAAGGTCAGGACGAGCGAGTTGACAGTATCGTCGGATTGTTTGCGGCGAGTTGAGAGGTAGGAGCGGAGGATGGCAAAGTCCTCGGCGCCAGAGACTTTCTGCTTGATCTTGGGCATGCGCAGGTCGCGTTCGGCCTGGTTGTTGTCGAAGGGACGCGTAGGTCGGTGAGGAAGCGCAGGAAGGACCTCGTTGCGGTGCTCGCGTAGCCGCCGAATGAGGTTGTAGGCTGGGGCTTGTTTGACCCAGCGGCGGGTGCCGGGACGACGGGGACGGGGAGAATTTCCGGCTGCGGCTTTGCTGAGGCAACCCACCCTAACCCATTCTCTGTAAAACCCTGACGACGAGCTTAAGCGGTTGCGTGAATGGGTTGCGGAGTAGACGGTGTTCATTGAGCAGCTGCGCGAGCGTATCCGGGAGTTGGAAGCGCGCTGGGCCAAGGATAGCCACAACTCCAGTCGGCCGCCATCCTCGAACTCTCCGTTCAAGAAGTCGCCAGCGGACGCACGGGCGAGTCAAACAATACCCGGCCTACAACCTCATTCGGCGACTGCGCGAGCACCGCAATGAGATCCTGCGCTTCCTCACCGACCTGCGCGTTCCCTTCGACAACAACCAGGCCGAACGCGACCTGCGAATGCCCAAGCTCAAGCAGAAAATCTCCGGTTGTTTTCACTCCGATACCGGCGGAGATGCCTTTGCCATCATTCGCTCCTACCTTTCGACCCGCCGCAAAAAAGCCAACCCCCAATGCCCTAATTTGAGTAGCTGAATGGTTACGTCGTTCGATAGGTTCGAGCAGACTGTCGAAAGTTTCCGGGTCCTGTTCATACTTCCCGAGCGCCTGCCAGACCGATCCCGGATTGTTACGGTTTAGCGCAACATCGGGATGGTCTTCACCGTAGGTTTCTTTTCAAAGCGCTCTACTCACCGGCCGATCGGGCGCCGATCTCGTCGACACGCACGCTGCGGGCGATCCGGTCGAGTACGCCATTGACGTAGCGGTGGCCTTGCTCGGCCCCGAGCAGCTTGGTCGAGCCCACCGCTTCGTTGATGATTACGCGATAGGGTATGGCGGGGCTGTAGAGTAGCTCGTAGGTGCCTACCCGAAGGATTGCGCGTTCTACCGGGTCCACATGGGCAATGGGGCGATCGAGGGTCGGTTGGAGGCAATCGTCCACTTCTTCCTGGCGCGCGGGAACACCGTAGAGGAGCTGCCGGAATAGCTCTCGGTCGTAGGACTGTTGGATCCGATCACCGGTATCCGAGGTATCCGCGCGGTCGCTAAAGGAGGCCGCGATCTCGTCGGCCCAAGCGGTATCCTGAAGAAAGTGGGCGCCGATCGTCTGCGGGTCTTGCCCGGTGAGCTGCCACTGGTAGAGGGCCAGCACGGCGTAACGGCGTGCCCGGCTGCGGTGTCTACCCATTTCAGCCCAACTGCCGCAGCAGGTTCACCATTTCGATCGCGGATAGGGAGGCGTCGGCCCCTTTGTTGCCGGCCTTGGTGCCGGCGCGTTCGATGGCTTGCTCGATGGTGTCCACGGTGAGCACGCCGAACGAGACGGGGACCCGGTGTTTCAGGCTCGTGTGTGCTAGGCCCTTAACGCATTCGCCGGCTACATAGTCGAAGTGCGGCGTACCGCCGCGGATTACGGCGCCGATGGCCACGATGGCGTCGTATTTGCCCAGGGTGGCAATGTGCTCGATGGTTACCGGCATCTCGAAGGCCCCGGGGACGCGCACGATGGTCAGGTCCGCGTCTTGGGCGCCGTGACGCTTCAGGGTATCTACCGCGCCTGTCAGTAGGCTTTCCACCACGAAGCTGTTGAAGCGGGAGGCTACGAGACAGAAACGGGCATTGTTGACGCGCAGTGCGCCTTCGACGGTATGGATTGCCATGGGGCTGATTTCTCCCTTGCAGGTTGAGGTCCCCCGGGATCGGGCGGACGTTCGTATCGGGTTTCCGGATCGGTAGGTGTTGCATCCTAACGGATCGAGGGGATTTTTCGCTTGCGCTCTTCCCGATTTCTCTCGCATGGAGAGGGGCTTTCAGCTCGTTTAGTTCTTTCCGGAAGGGATTAGCGATTTTTGTCGAATGAAATACCATCTTGCTGGTCTTTTCGTCCGTCTTCTGTGGTTGCCGCGCCTTGAATACGAACCAAAATCCGGCCCAATCCGGTACATCATTTTCAGTCAATCGCCTCAGAGGTCGCCGCCGCTCACGTATTCCACCACTTCCAGATCGAACCCGGAGATGCCGTGCATGGCCTTGGGTGCGCTCATGACCCGCATTTTACGCACCCCGAGGTCGGTCAGGATCTGGGCCCCGATGCCATAGGTCCGCAGCTCGCTGCGGTCCCGGCGGCGCGGTCGGCCCGGCGGTTCCGAATCGCGGCGACCGAGTTTTTCGAACCGGGCTAGGAGGTCTTCCGCATGGTCCCGGTTGCGTAGAATTATGATGGCGCCCTCGCCGGCCGCGGCGATTTTACGCATGACGTCCCGCAGGGGCCAGCCACACCCGCTGTGGTTGGTGCCGAACAGGTCGCATAGGCTGTTTTGGAGGTGGACCCGGACGAGGGTTGGCCGTGTCGGTGTTATGTCGCCCAGGGTCAGGGCGAAGTGGAGGTCGTTGTCGATGGTATCCTGATAGGCGGATAGCTGGAAATTGCCGGCCTCGGTGGGTAACTCGCAGGTGCATTCGCGCCGTACTGTCCTTTCGTGGCGGACCCGATGCTGGATCAGGTCGGCGATGGTGCCGATTTTGATGCTATGGGTCGCGGCGAAGGTCTCGAGATCCGGGCGCCGGGCCATGGTGCCGTCTTCGTTCAGGATCTCGACGATGACCGCCGCCGGCTCCAGGCCGGCCAGCCGGGCCAAGTCGCATCCGGCTTCCGTATGGCCGGCACGGACCAGGACCCCGCCGGGCTCCGCCATCAAGGGGAAGATGTGGCCGGGTTGTACCAAGTCGTGGGGCATGGCATCGGCGGCCACGGCGGCGATAATGGTGGTTGCCCGGTCGGCGGCAGAAATGCCGGTGGTTACGCCCCAGGCGGCCTCGACGGAGACGGTGAAGGCGGTGCCGTGCCGGCTCTGGTTGTCGTTGACCATGAGCGGTAGGTGTAGGCGTTGGCAGCGTTCTTTGGTCAGGGTGAGGCAGATCAGGCCCCGTCCGAACTTGGCCATGAAGTTGATCGCATCGGGTGTCACCTTTTGTGCCGCTAGCAGTAGGTCGCCTTCGTTTTCCCGCTCTTCGTCATCCATGATGACGACCAGCTTACCTTGGCGCAGGTCTTGTACGATTTCTTCGATGGTGTTCAGGGCCATGGTGTTGCGCTTACTGTTGCTTGCTGGAAGGCCGAGATTCGGAAAATTATCAGTTTAGCAAATTCCGAATCGGATGATTCGGGGCCTCTCGGCTCACACCAGGACTACCGAATGATAATTCGATAGAAAGCAAGGGCTTGTCGATTTCATACGCTTAGAACCTGTCTAAAAAGGCAGGTTCTAAAAGGGGCCGGGAAGCGTCTCCGATTCGCGTTGATTGGCAGCAAAAAAGAGCTTCCGATGGAAAAGCTGAGCCGATGTTATCGGTATTTCGGTATGGCTGTCGGTAACCCTTTGACGGAGATCGGATAGAGGGAGATCCGTAGCTCTTCCAATAGCCAGCGGATTTCTTCCAGGCGGGTGTCCTGCCATTCGGCTTCCCGTGCGGCGGTGGTTCGTTCCTGCCATTTGTGTTGGATAGCGGCCATCTCTTGCATGCCTTGCCGGTCTTTGGCGGCGGCGTATGGGAGCTTTTCGGCCCGTACCGCCAGGGCTTTCAGGTACCGTGGGTAGTCTTGAAGGTGCTCATGGGGGATCTGTTGCAGGAAGCCGCAAAAGATCAGCACGTCCAGGTGTCCGCGCATGTCCTCGACCGAGGCGATCCGACTGGCCTGGGTGATATCTGCGAGCTGTTTGCGGATTCTTGGGGTCTGGCCCTGTCCCTGCGGTTGCGGGGCCTTGGCGTATTGGAGGCACATGCGATCCAATCCCGATAGGCCCTTGCGCAGCCGTCGTAGGTCTACCCCCGGATGGAGCATCAACAACCGGCGCAACCCAGCGCGCATAGCCGCGGCGAAGACCTGTTGTCCCGCCCCGCCGTAGCGCTTCCTGAGGCGGAGGAGGTTGTCGTCCGATGCGATCGGTTGTCCCTGGTCGTTCACCACCCGGAACTTCATGCGCAGGTGTGCCGGTACAGCGGACTCGTCATCGGTCCCCGGATCGAATCGATACTCGAGGGGCAATCGGGTGGCCCCGACCTGAAGGTTGTCGAGAAACGCCCGATGGGTGATTTCCGCCGCGTCTCTCTGCATGAGATCCGGCATGTGTAGATGCAAGAGCTTGGGGGTTTTCGCGCGTTGCCCGGTGCAGCCAGGTCTCCAATCGAGGGCGGGAGTAGATGCCCCCTGGGATCCGCTGGGCATAGAAGACGTAGATGGCCTCCTCGTCCACCAGGATATCCCGTCGCCGAGATTTGGTTTCCAGGTACCGGACGTATTCGATAAGCTCCCGGTTGTGGCACCAGAAGGGGGCGCGGGTCTCGAAGTCCCCGGCCACCAAGGCACAGCGCAGGAAGATTTCCCGTGCCTCGTCCGGGTCGATGGGTCCGTAGTTGACGCGGCGCTTGGGAACAATGGTCAGGCCGTACAGGGTGACCCGTTCGTAGGCCGCTACCTGGCCGGACCCGGATTGCCAATGGGGCCCCGAATAGCTGCGCCGAGTCAGGTGGGCGGCGGCTTGCTCGATCCATTCCGGTTGGACCTTAGGCGACGACGGGTGCCCTGGTATTCCCGCAGTCCTTCCTTGCAGCCGATATTGCCCAGCAGGCCCGTCAGCAGGGCGCGGTGGATCTCTTCGTAGCTTCCGGCGGCCTGGATCTCCTTGCAGCCCATCTCACGCATCACGAGGCGGAGTTGGGCCTGGGTATCGCGCCACTCCCGGACCCGATTCCAGGATAGGAAATGTCGCCGGCAGAGCTTTGCGAGCTGGTTTTTGGAGAGCCGACCGCGCTCTTTCTCCAAGAATCGCCACAGATTCGAGAAGGTGAGAAAATCCGAGTCCGCATGAGAGAAGGTGGCGTGGATCTGGTCCGCTACCTGCTGCTGGTCCGGGGGCCGTTCCCGCGGGTCCTGAACGCTCAGGGCCGCGGGGATGATCAGTAGCTTGGTCAGGAGCTTGGTCAGGCAATGGTAGTCCTTGGCGGCCAGCAGCATACGGCCGATGCGCGGGTCCACGGGCAAGCGGGCAAGCTGCTCCCCGATGGGTGTCAAGCGGCCCGAGTCGTCTAGGGCTGCTAGCTCCTCCAGGGTTCGATAGCCATCGGAGATCAACTTGGGATCCGGTGCGTCGAGAAAGGGAAACGCCTCGGCGGTGCCGAATCCCAGCCGTTTCATCTGTAGGATGACCACAGCCAGGTTGGTGCGCAGATCTCCGGTTCGGTGAAGGGTACCCGGGCCGCGAAATTGTCTTCCGAGTAAAGCCGAATGCAGAGCCCCTGCGCCACCCGCCCACAGCGGCCCATGCGCTGGTTGGCCGCGGCCTGGAAGATCCGCTCCACCGGTAGGCGTTGGATACGGCCACGATGGCTGTAGCGGCTGATGCGGGAAAATCCCGGAGCGAGGACTTTGCCATCCTCCGCTCCTACCTCTCAACTCGCCGCAAACAATCCGACGATACTTTCAACTCGCTCGTCATCTATTACGAAATGCGGTTGGTCAAGCTGATCCCTGACGAGAAAATGCGAGCGGCCGCTGAGACCAACGAGGCGGGGCGTAAGGTCGATGACTATTCGAAATGGCACGTGGACGAGGATACCGCCGGTTGCGTCAAGGTAATCATGACCGGCTCGTAAGCCGCTTGCGGAGCATAACCTAATGCAGGCCATCGCACGCGTGAATCGTGTGTTCGGTGAGAAGCCCAGTGGCGTGGTCGTCGATTTCTTGGGGATAGCGGATCAGCTTCGTGATGCCGTGCAGACCTATACCCAAGCCGATATGGAAGGTAGCCCGGTGGAAAACGTCCAGGACGAGGCGGTACCGCTGATGCAGCGCCAATACGAGGCGTTACGTGATTTCTTCCACGGCTTCGATTACCGCGGCAATGATTTCCGGGGCGATCGCCTCGGATGGGGTGGTCGATCTCTTCCAGGCCGCCGGCCTTGCGAAACCGAATGTCGGTATCGCAAGTTCTTGAACAATCAGATCTGCAGTCACGAGCGGGTGAATATCGTCCAGTCCCGGACCTTCCGGGAGTCATTGGAAGCCATGCTCACGCGCTATACCAACCGCGCGCTCATCACCGCGCAGGTGATCGACGAGTTGATCGGCCTAGCACGGGAAATCCGTGCGCCGTGAGCCGAGGGGAAGCATCGGACTTGAACGAGGACGAATTGGCCTTGTATGACGCCCTCGCAGACAACGAGTCGGCACGGGAGGTGATCCGGGATGACACCCTACGGCTGATCGCCCGCAAGCTCGCGGAACGCATCAAGGCAAAGGCGTCATTAGACTGGACGCAACGTGAAACCGTGAGGGCCGACATGCCCCGGACCGTAAGACGTCTATTGGCGAAATACGGCTATCCGCCGGACGCGCAGGAAACCGCCACTCAGTTGGTCATTCGCCAAGCCGAGTTGATGCGGAGAATATTGTCGGTTAGCCTCCGAATTCCGCCTGGTCGCATAGAGGTCGAAAGGCACCTTGAAAAACCGGTGGCGCTCGATGTGTAGTGATTGCGCCATTGCTCCCCACGATAGGCCCTCATTCTCTGTGCGACGGCTGTCCACACCTCCGGATCTTGTCGAGATAACTCGCCTTCATCGCCGCCTCGAGCGCCTGATTGGAGGGGTAATCGAAGCCGAATACCGGCCGCCACAGGCGCCGGTTCTCCATGCACAGGTAGAAAAACACCCGGCCGTGCCAGGCGGCTAGGCCGCGGTAAGCGTGGGAGAACAGCTGTAGCTTGACCGCGTCGGGATAGGAGAGCTTGCCGTCGCTGTCGGTCAGGGGCATCTGCAGGATCCGGGTAGCGAGTCCGCTGGTGCGGATACGGCGGATGACGGATTTGGTGAAGGTCAGGGTCCCGAAGGAGACTAGGGCCACCTCGGAGACATCGAATCCTTGCTCGACACGGTGCAACAGCTCCGAGTAATCCGCCGCCCAATCGGCGTAATGGATCATCGGATGGAAATGGAAGCCGACCAGGATCCCCCGGTCGGCCACTCGGCGGGCGGCATTCAGGCGCTCGTTGAGCCCGGCGGTCCGCCGTTCCTCATGCTTGATGATACACTGCGGATTGAGGGACCAGGTACAGATGAGGTTATGGGGTATAGGGTTGCGCAGCAGGTAGGTGATGTTCTTGGACTTGGTCTTGAGCTCCAGGATGACGTTCGGATGGCGGCGTGCAAAGTCTGTCAGGGCATCGAGCACCCCGAAGCGGTTACCCCACATCAGGGAATCGGACGCCTGCCCGGTCCCTATGTGGTAGGTCTGCCTAGGATCGAGTCTTAGGGCATCGAGTCGGGCGGAAAAGCCGCGGTCGAAGTGGATCTGGTCGTCGTGGTAAAAGGACCGGACACTACAATAGCTGCAATCGAAGCCGCAGTTTTCTACCGCATCCAGGGTCAGCAGGTTGCAGCATCGGGTCCGCTCTGAGGCGACCGGACAGCGGCCCAACCCCAGCCCCTTGCGCCCCCAGTCGCGTACCCGGACCCGATATTCTCCCGATCTGGGGGTGGCGACGGGTACATCGTATTGCCGCGGGGTAGCCCGCAAGTGTTCCACTTGCCGGCTCAAGGCATCGACCACCAAGGCCCGGCGCTCCTTGGGCGATCGCCCCTCGACGGATGCCACTGGCCAGACCGCTATGAGCGACGGCTCACCCCACATATTCAGGTCGACGCCGATCTCGCTGATCCGGCGTAACTCTTGATAGGAGAAGAGGTAATCCAGGGCCTGTCGGCGCAGAAAATCACGCTGCCCCGCCGGCAGTTGGTCGAACAGCGTCTCCGCGACGAGATGGGCGAATCCCAACGCATAGGCATCACGCCCTTTCATACGGTACAGCTCGTGAGTAAGGGCCTCGACGACGTAGCGATCCACGCCGCCCCGTGGATTCGAAAAGCCCCAAAGCCATCTTTACCGCACCTGCGAGGATCCATAGGGTGAACCGCGTCCACCGGAAAAATCGAGCAAGCGCTGCAGGGAGAAGATTTAGCCACAAATAAACGCCAATGAACGCAAATGTATTCGTAACTATTCAAGACCTCTTGAGCCGCACAGGTCTGTAGTACCTGATCGCGATACTTCGTGATCCATACCAGAATTACCTTAGTGCCCACTAGTGTCCCGCCGTTTAGTTTAATAAATTCAGTGGTTATCTTGGGCGCGCTCGTCGGGCTTGTATGCTGAATCGTTAATCAGTTGATTTCATTGAATTTGTTTGAAGATGATGCGGCTCAGAATCTGTAGAATTGTGTGGAAACGGACATCGATTTTCAGCCGCTTCGCTGGAATTGGATACGATTCATGCTCATGCCCCCTCATTTCCAGAATGACCCGTATAGGATACACCCCTCGGCGGCTCAGCTCATGACCCTGGCGGAAGGTTATTGCTAATCAAGTATTACCATCTCATGCCCCCTCATTTCCAGAATGACCCGTATAGGATACACCGCCTCGGCGGCTCAGCTCATGATCCTGGCGGAAGGTTATTGCTAATCAAGTATTACCATGCCTATAGTACTACTCTGTTGCGATTATTTTTTGCCTGGTTTCAAGGCGGGAGGGCCCATTCACTCTATCTCAGGTATTGTAGAATGCTTGAGCGATGATCTCTCATTTCGAATCATCACTAGAGATCGGGATCTCGGCGATCGGGAACCATACTCGAATATACTACAGGGTGAATGGAATCCTTTAGGTAAAGCTTGGGTCAGGTATCTTAGTGAAGAAAATCGATTCAAGGAATGCATTCATCTGCTCAATACCACGAACTATGATATCCTATATTTGAATAGCTTCTTCTCTCCACGATTTTCGATTCTACCCTTACTGCTTATGCGCATAGGCTTAGTTGAATCAGTGCCGATCATCATCGCACCCAGAGGGGAATTTTCCCCGGGTCACCTTAGTTTAAAACCAGTAAAATACTTTATTTACATTGGTGCTGCAAAAATATTGAAATTATATAGGAATCTCATTTGGCATGCATCGACTGAGTACGAACGAGCAGATATTGTGCGGATCTTTGGTCAAAATGCTCGGGTTTTGGTTGCGTCAGATATTGCTTCATATCCTGCTGTTGAGAGTAATGATACTGCTTTTTGCGTAAAGCACCCCGGTGAATTGAAGGCCATCTTCCTTGGAAGGATTTCCCCCCAAAAGAACCTTAGGTTCGTCCTTGATCTACTAAGCGGATTGAATGGCAGTATTGTGTTGGATATCTATGGGCCTGTTGATAATTCTAAATATTGGAATGTGTGCCGGAACGTCATTCGAGAGATTCCAACCAATGTAAAAGTGCACTATTGGGGCGAAATTCCTCACTCTGAGGTGTATGCTTGCTTTTCAGCACATCATATTTTTTTATTCCCGACGCTCGGTGAAAATTTCGGCCATGTAATTATTGAATCTTTGTCTTCGGGATGTCCAGTTCTCATCAGTGATCAAACGCCATGGTGTAATCTAGAAGCAGAGGGTGTAGGTTGGGATATTTCCCTTGGGGAAAAGGAGTTGTTTCGTTCAAAGATAGTGGAATTACTGGACATGGATCAGGAGGAATTCAATGAATTATCGAGTAATGCACGCAGGTTTTCACGACGAAAATTATCCGATCCTGATATCATTAAGGTGAATAAAGAATTGTTCGCTATCGATTAGAGATACAAACCTTGGTATATTCCCTGTCGAAGAATATCAAAATAATCTTGATTTTGTACTTTCGGCATGATCGACCATGAGAGATATATAAAATGAGCATGGATTATACACAAGCAGGACTTTGGTTCAAGATTAAAAAGACCGCTCGCTATGTGCGTCTTTATGGACTCCAAAGAACCCTGACAAAAATCAGGGGGCAATATCATATGAAAACAACCGTGGACTTTGATGGACCACAGTGGTTGAATGCCAAGTGTCACAATCCGGATAATACTTTTCGCCAAGTTGGGTTGATTGGTTGTGGGAACTATGCCTTTTCTACTATAGGCTACTATTTAAAGAAACATAACTCGGTATTTTTGCGGGGTACATATGATATCCACAAGGGGCGTGCGATATCGTTGTGCGAAAATTTTAGTGGCTTGTACGTTACTGCGGATTGGTGGGACATCGTTTTAGATCCAAAGATCAAGACCGTTTTTGTGGCATCGAATCATGCAAGTCATGCGGAATATGCTATCGCATGTATAGAGGCTGGGAAACATGTACATATCGAAAAGCCACATGTCGTGTCGGAAGAGCAATTGCTTCGGCTTGTTCGGGCCATGCAGGCTAACCCGGGATCGAAAGTTTTCCTGGGTTTCAACCGTCCGAAGAGCCCTTTGTTCAAAAAGTTGATGAACGTTCTCAGACGAGAGACGGGACCACTGATGATCAACTGGTTTATTGCGGGACACGAGATTCCGGATGGGCACTGGTATTTCGGTCTAGAAGAGGGTGGGAGGGCGCTTGGTAATCTCTGTCATTGGACGGATCTGACCCTTCACTTGATTACGATGGAAAAGGCATTTCCTTGCACCATTGTTCCGGCCACTCCCGCTGGAGAAAAATCGGATTTTGTGGTTTCCGTGATCTTTTCCGATCAGTCGTGCATGGCCATCACATTCTCGGTAAAGGGCCATACTTTTGAGGGCGTCCGAGAGGTTCTTAATGTACATAGAGGAAACGTTTTGGTAATGCTTTCAGATTTCCAAAAGCTAATTATAGAAGTAATGGATAAAAAATCGAAGCATTGGCGAGTGTATAGAAGTCATGGCCATAAAGAAAATATTCTAAATACTATTATCAAATCCGAGTCGGATGATGAATCGGGTGAGGATATATCTTATGTTTATGAAACAGCGAAGTTTTTCTTAGCGATAAAGCAAGCTATTGATAGTGGAAATAATGTGCAGTTACTCAGGGAAGATATTTCCATAGATTCAAACTGAAGAAGAAAGGGGTCGGTGCGAAATATTATTGAAAATAATAGCCATGTTGAAATCTTTTTTCCGTCGATCAAATAGACACGGTTAGGAGCGTCAGCTGATGAACAACAGGATTGAGCAGATTGCCGCGTTGGCCAACACGGCGGCATATTCCCAAGAAAATCCTGACAAATACATAGATGGTGCGCCGCTATTAAACACGAGAGCCTGCGAAATCTCTACTCTGAATTGGTATTTGAAGTATACAGCAGGGCTTCTGAATTGCGTCCGGTGTCCCGGGTGCTGGACCTCGGCGCGGGCGAATCTGTTGCTGGGTACGTAGGTAACAGCGGTCGATACAGTTCACTGGGTGCGTTTACCCGTCTTTACAGTGTTGCATGGTATTTCCTCTAGCGGCTGAAACGCGGTGACATTTTGATGTTTTGCAATTCACGTGGCTGATTCCAACTATTTTGTCCCGTGTCTGGCGCCTAGTACACGGAGTGCATTGAACACAAGAAAAGGCTGTACGCAATTGAAGCAAATTCTTCAATCTCTAAAGATCGGTGTTACCGAAGTTACCGAAATGCCATGCCCGACGGTCAAACGTGGGCATCTCTTGATCCGCACCCAGCGGACGCTGATTTCCGCGGGAACTGAGCGCATGCTGATCGAGTTCGGCAAGGCTAGGTGGATCGAGAAGGCCCGCCAGCAGCCGGACAAGGTCCGGACGGTGCTGGATAAGCTCAAGACCGATGGTTTGGCACCGACGCTGGGGGCGGTGCTCAACAAGCTGGACCAACCGCTGCCACTCGGTTACTGCAACCTGGGCAGGGTGCTGGAGGTGGGGGCCGGGGTTTCGGGGTTCGCGGTGGGCGATCGGGTGGTGTCCAACGGCAAGCATGCCGAAGTGGTGAGCGTGCCGGTGAATCTGTGCGCCAAGGTGCCGGACGAGGTCCCCGACGAGGCAGCGGCCTTCACTGTACTTGGCGCTATTGCGTTACAGGGTATCCGGCTGGTGGCACCGACCCTGGGCGAGGCGGTGGTGGTGACCGGTCTAGGACTGATCGGACTGATGACGGTCCAGTTACTGCGGGCTCAGGGCTGTCGAGTGCTGGGTATCGACCTGGATGCCGGAAAGTTGGCATTGGGGCAGCGTTTTGGGGCTGAGGTGGTCAATCCGACGGCCGGTAAGGATCCGCTGGCAGTCGCGGAGACATTTTCACGCGGACGCGGCGGGGTGGATGCGGTGGTTATCACTGCCTCTACCCGCAGCAGCAAGCCGGTACACCAGGCGGCGCTGATGTGCCGCAAACGTGGGCGCATCGTGTTAATAGGGGTGACAGGGCTGGAGCTGTCGCGAGCGGATTTCTACGAGAAAGAGCTGACCTTTCAGGTGTCCTGCTCCTACGGACCGGGCCGCTACGATCCGAATTACGAGGAGAAGGGGCAGGATTATCCCCTGGCCTTCGTGCGCTGGACCGAACAGCGTAACCTCGAGGCGGTGCTGGATATGATGGCCCGTGGCGCCCTGGATGTGGAGCCCTTGATTTCGCACCGCTTTGCCCTGGAGCAGGCGGAGCAGGCCTATGCCGTGGTGGCAGGAAGTGAACCCTCGCTCGGCATCCTGCTAGAGTACCCCGGCCCCGAGGTACAGTCGGATCAAGCGTTGCGGGTGACTACTGTGCGGCTGAATCCAGCACCGGTTGCAACGGGCACAGATCGAGGGCCATCAGTAGGCTTCGTGGGCTCCGGAAGTTATGCGACGGCGGTCCTGATCCCGGCCTTCAAGGCCGCGGGAGCACAGCTGGTCTCGGTCGCCTCCGGCGGGGGGGTGAGCGGTATGCATGCGGGCCGCAAGTTCGGCTTTGCGGAGACCACCACCGATACCGGTCGTCTCTTTACGGATGAGGATCTGGACGCGGTGGTTATCAGCACCCGCCACGACAGCCATGCCCGTTTCGTGCTCCGGGCGCTTGATGCCGGTAAGCATGTGTTTGTGGAAAAGCCGCTGTGTCTTACGCTGGAGGAGCTGGCGCGAATCGCACAGGCACTTGAAGCTTCAGCGGACCGCAAACAGGCGCTGCACCTCATGGTCGGCTTTAACCGGCGCTTCTCGCCGCTAGTCTGGACCATGAAGCCATTGCTTGCGGGAGCGGCCGGACCTAAGGCCCTGGTGATGACGGTGAATGCCGGGGCAATCCCTTCGGATCATTGGACCCAGGACCCGGACGTTGGTGGCGGGCGCATCCTGGGCGAGGCCTGCCACTTTATCGATCTGCTGCGCTACCTGGCCGCGGCGCCCATCCGCGAGTACTCCCGGTCGGTGATGTCCGGCCCGACCGGGGATACCGTGACCCTGCAGCTCGGCTTCGACGACGGATCCATCGGAAATATCCACTATTTCGCTAACGGCTCCAAGGCATTTCCTAAGGAACGGCTGGAGGTCTTCGCCGCCGGCCGGGTGCTGCAGCTAGACAACTTTCGAACCCTTACCGGCTTCGGCTGGCCGTCCTTCCAGCGGCAGCGCCTGTGGCGACAGGACAAGGGCCAGAAGGCCTGCGCCGCGGCCTTCGTGGCCGCCCTGCGGGAAGGCGGTCCCACACCGATTCCTGTCACGGAGTTACTGGAGGTAAGCCGGGTAAGTATCGAGTTGGCCGGACCTTAGCCTTGGGCGGACTAGCGCGTGGGTTGCGTTGGCTCCATACAGTGCGGCATCTGCGGCCTGTCCAGGTTGTTGGCCGTCTTTGGTTCCATGCTCACCAACCAACACCCGACTTGTCACCGGCTCCGGAGATCCGGGTTGCTGGGCGACCTTGGCAACCCCCAGCTCGGCGTCTTCCTTCCCTACTGAGCCAGAATTCTTTCTGTTTTCTGAATCAAGGGCACGCCATTGAGACTCCTTCCGACTGGAATCATCCCGACTGGGATAAGCTCTGGCTTTACAATCTCCACTACTTCGACGACCTGAACGCCGAGAGCACAGAGGACCGAACGAGTCGGAACCGTGCACTGATCGAACGCTGGCGGATGGAAAATCCACCGGCGGTGGGGGTTGGCTGGGAGCCCTACCCCATCTCCATGCGCTTGGTAAACTGGATCAAGTGGGTGCTGGCAGGCAACACTCTCGATCCGGTCTGGGTGCGAAGCCTCGCGGTCCAGGCACGCTATCTGCGCCGGCGCCTGGAGTATCATCTCCTAGGCAATCATATCTTTGCCAATGCAAAGGCATTGGTGTTCGTCGGGCTGTTCTTCCAGGGGGACGAGGCGCAGCACTGGTTAAAAAAGGGCCTAGCCCTGTTGGACCGGGAGCTGAACGAGCAGATTCTACCGGACGGGGGTCATTTCGAGCTCAGCCCCATGTACCATAGTGTGATCCTGGAGGACCTGCTTGATCTACTCAATCTGCTGCGAGCCTACCCGGACGCCGGAGTAGGCCCCGCCTGGGAGGCCCGCTTGTGCGGACTGATCGCGGCGATGCGCCAGTGGCTCGCTGTGATGTGTCATCCCGATGGTGAGATCGCCTTGTTTAACGACGCGGCTTTCGACATTGCTTGCCCACCCGCGGAACTGGAGACCTATGCCACGCGCCTGGATCTGTCGGCCTGTGCCCCAGCGTCCCATCCTATCCACCATCTGGCCGAGACCGGCTATATCCGCTTGAGCCATGGAGCCGCATGCGTTTTTCTGGATGTAGCAAGGATCGGGCCCGATTACATCCCTGGACATGCCCATGCGGATACCTTGTCGTTCGAGCTTTCCTTGTTCGGCCGGCGAGTGCTTGTGAGTTCGGGGACATCTCGCTATGGGACCAGCCCGGAGCGTGAACGGCAACGTGGGACCGCTGCTCATAATACGGTGGTCGTTGACCGGCAGGATTCCAGTGAGGTGTGGTCCGATTTCAGGGTCGCGCGCCGGGCACGGCCCGAAGGCCTGGGGGTCGTGCAAACGCAGGATGGTATTCAAGTGCACTGTGCCCATGATGGCTATCGGCGTTTACCGGGAAGGCCGCGACACAAACGTTGTTGGAAGCTCGGTCAGGGATACCTCTCGGTACGGGACGAAATCGAGGGGTCCTTTGCCCAGGCACAGGCCCGCGTTCACTTCCACCCCGATCTGTCCGTCGAGATTCATGATGGTTGCTCACGGGGCCGATTACGTATGCCCGGCGGTCAGACCGTTCGTGTGGAGATCAGGTCAGGGAGGGGGGTACTCGAGAAAACGACCTATCATCCGCGTTTCGGCGTCAGCGAGACGAATAGCTGCCTCCGCGTCAACCTTGTGGGGCGGGTGAGTGAGATCGAGCTTCATTGGGACTGATATGCACATTCTGTTCGTGACGGACAACTTTCCGCCGGAGACCAACGCCCCGGCCTCCAGGACCTATGAGCACGCCAGGGAATGGGTACGGGCGGGGGAGCAGGTAACGGTGCTTACCTGTGCGCCGAATTTTCCTTTCGGCAAGGTCTATGCGGGTTATCGCAATACTTTGCTTCAGACCGAGATCATGGACGGTATCGAGGTTTACCGCGTATGGACCTATATGACCGCTAACCAGGGTTTTTTTCGGCGGACCATGGATTTCGCGAGCTTCATGGTCTCGGCTGTTCTCGGATCATTCCGGATCGAATCACCGGATGTCGTGGTAGCCACCTCGCCCCAGTTCTTCGCGGGTTTGGGCGGTTACATCATTTCCAAGCTCAAACGACGTCCTTTCGTCTTCGAGGTCCGTGACCTTTGGCCGGAGCAGATTGAAGTCGTCGGTTTGATGCGGAATGGTCCCCTCATGCGTCTGCTGAGCGGCATGGCCCGATACCTTTACCATCATTGCGATCGACTGGTAGCCGTCGGCGAAGGCTACAAGGCGCAGATTCAAGACAAATACGATGTACCGGAGAGCAAGATCGCCCTGGTGCCCAACGGGGTGTTGTTCGAGATCTTTTCGAGGCAGGGTCATCGGGATCAGTACCGTGAGGAGTTTGGCTGGGGTGATAAGTTCGTTGTAGTCTACGTGGGGGCTCACGGAATGAGTCAGAAGTTGGAGACGCTGCTCGAGGCCGCGCAGCGTATTGCCGATCAAAGCATCCTCTTTGCCTTCATCGGTGACGGGGCGGAAAAGGAAAAGCTGGTAAGACTGAAGGATCGGATGGACCTCCGGAATTGCATTTTCTACCCGGTTCAACCCAAGGAACGGGTCCCGAGTTTCTACGAGGCGGCGGATGCCTGCATAGTGGTGTTGCGAAAGAGTGAACTCTTCAAGGGGAATGATCCGTCGAAGATGTTCGAGGCACTGAGCATGGCCTGTCCTGTGATCCTCTCCGGTGAGGGACGGAGCGCGGAGATCCTGATGGCCTCCGGGGGAGGAATTGTCGTGCCACCCGAAACGCCGGATACCTTGGCCAAGCAGGTGTTGCATCTATGTAAGCATCCTGCCGAGGCCACTGCGATGGGTGAGCGTGGGCGTCATTATGTGCGGAGCCACTACTCCCGGCGCGTGTGGACGCAGCGATATTTGGAGCTGCTGAGACAGGTAACCGGGAGTGAATCCTGTCACCGGCTTTAGGCCGATTTTCCCCCGGAATTCGACTCATTTTCGGCCGCGAGCCCGCGTGGTTAAGGCTAGAAAAACTGATTTTCTAGCCTTTTTCTTTACACGATGGCTCGTCCAAGATGACCGGATTGCTCGCCTCATGGACACGTTCTCGTTGACCCAGGGCAAAAAAACGATAGGCTGTTCCATAGGTTTGTGCCACCTGGTGTATATCGAAGTGCCGCGCCACTCGGCGTCGCATGGCTTTGCCGAGGATTGCACGCAAACCCGGATTATCGATCAATTCGATCAATCTCATCGTCAGCGTGCCCGCATCATTTGGTTGACACAAGAAGTGATCCCCATCTCTGCCCACCAGCATGGGTGTACCACCGACATGGGTACTGACAATGGGCAAAGCGGCATCCATGGCTTCCAATATTACATTCGAGTTGCCCTCGGCTCGGGACGGCAACACGAAGACATCCATAGTACCCAAACGGTCACGTACATCCTCCACGTAACCACGTAATATCACGGAATCACTAATACCCAAGTCAACACAAAGCTCTCGTAGCTCTGATAGCAGCGGCCCGTCTCCCCAGAGTTCCAAAACCGGAGCTGCTTCGGCAAGGTTGACCACCTCACGCCAGGCCTCAAGCAGGATATCGATCCCTTTTTGTTCGTCCAATCGGCCCACGAACACCACCCTACAGGCAATATGGGGTTGTGCCCTATCCGTTGTGGCCACAGATCGTCGTATACTCAACCTGATCCCGTTTGGCGTTGTCAAAATACGTCCTACCGGATAGCCAATGTGTCGGAACTCATCAAGGCTCTCCTGCGACATGGCCACCAGACCATCCGAACGCGTCAAAATAGCCAGCTTGAGTCGCCCGAAGCGCTGTGCAAGCAAACCCGGTATACCGAATTCGCCAACATTCGGCAGCTTTGTCAGAATAGGCTTGCCAAGTATCCCCGCAGCTACGATGATGAATAAGCCAAACCAACTGTGTTGATGCAAATGGATAACATCATAGGTACTACGTCGGGCGTAAAGTACCCTGAACAAGTCAAAGGGTGTTCGAAGAAAGCGTAGCCATTCCGATTTGTGCGGTGACCAGCGTATGCGATACACCGGTACACCCTCGACAGATTCCAGCACAGGCTGTGCCGTTTGCACCTGGCCGGAGAGTACCTGTACCTTTATGCCCTGCTCGCGCAGCGCCTTAGCCAACTCATGCGCCTGTCGCTCCAGTCCACCCACCACCGGGTAGGGGTATTGCGGTAAGACCATCATCACACGAAGTACAGCCGAAGGCATGTTTTGGGCTCTCTTACGTTTGGGCCGGTCTCCGACACTAAACCATGACGTGTCCATTCCAGTTTCTCATAGTAATAGTACAGGACAAAAAACCTCAATTCCACCGTGGCTCGGTTCATTGTCAGTCAGATGCCCCATGGTCAGTATCTACTGACCATGGATCGGACCAACTGGAAATGCGGTCAAACCAATATCAATATTCTGTGCTTGGCGATCGTCCATCAAGGTGTGGCGATCCCCGTGTTATCGATCCTGT
>Ga0056123_1000091_pt1 | contig 18149 bp, 18 predicted proteins | sample WorMetHEROISLAND_3_FD_71122 | JGI IMG/M metagenome (GOLD analysis project Ga0056123, IMG submission 71122) | Marine gutless worms symbiont microbial communities from Max Planck institute for Marine Microbiology, Germany - Olavius sp. 3 HERON ISLAND ...
TTACCTCGCCGCTGGGTGGTCGAGAGAATATTCGCTTGGCTGAGTCGATGGCGTGGATAAGGATTATAAACGGAAACCAACTTCGAGTGAAACACAGGTTTATTTCGCATCCAGTCGTTTTCTTCTCCGGAAAATCTGTAATGATCAGACACCCCATAAAATGGCTGTTACTTGAATTTTTATTAGTGCTCAAATTTTTAGACAGCCTCTAACTCATCCTATGGTCGGCTAAGCCTTTGTCTTCGGGTTTCTCTGCGTCGTTTCATAAAGAGCCGCATCGGATGTATTTCAAGGTGCCCATCGGCGAGAAGCTATCCGGACATAGATCTACAAAAGAGTACGTCTGAATGCGAATTTCGCCCGCGTCGGTCCATATATGCATGGCGACCGTGGCGGGCTGTGGTAGAGCGGCGACCAATTCGCATGTCGGCGCTCCCGGTTTGGAGACCCATCAACAGACCGGTAAGACCGACATCGCATAAAACTTGCAGCTTTTCTTCCGTCAAGGTCAGGAGGTTGCCCTCGGTGACTAGGGGTAGTCCGATGTGCTTTTTTTATGCCGCCGCGAAGTAGCGGATCTCATCGATCTTCAGTCCGGTAACATAATCGTCGGCCTCCATGGAATAAGGAGGAGAAAAATGGTTCTTAGTCCATATCAGCTCCCAAATCAGGCTATCGGGGGCCCGTACCCGAAGACGCTTGAATTTTTGTCCCCTACACCTAGCCTCGTCATACAGCTGCGCATACCGGCTATTGACGCAATAGGTGCATTTGTACATATAACCTCTGGTCAAGGTGAACAGGTATTCCTCTCCCAATAACCCGTTATAGACCCGGGGGCTGTCGATGCATGTGGCACCTCGTGCATGTGCACCCTGTGAAGAGACGAAATAGTGGCTGCCGTCGAAGGCATAGTCCAGGGTCGGCATGCGAGATAGATCGAATTGGGGTGCCGGCATCACCGGCGGACCCTGGCTCGTTCTCAGGCCGGGGATATTCTCATGATGCGTCCGCAGCCGATCCGCCAACTCGACCACAAGATCTTCGCCCTCATCCAGGCAGATCATGTCCGCGTGCTTCAGGCATTCATCGGGCATGACGATGGCATGGACGCCACCCTAAATGATCGGGCTATCGATGCGTGCTTTGAGCTGTTCGGTCAGCTCTTTGGCCGTATGATAGGTGGGCGTGATGACCGATAGGCCGATATAGAGGCTATCCGCAGCGAGTACGGCGATTTCATCGTGGATCGAATCGGCAAATAGACGCGCTTGCCCCAACGCGACTGCGTGCGAAACGGCACCCTGTACGAAGATCACTCGGACTTCATAGCCCGCTCGTTTCAGTATCGCCGAGAGCAGGCGTACACCCATCGAGGTGCCGTATTGCTCGACCGATATCAGGGTGATTTTCGAGCCGTTGCGGTGTGCCATAGGCTTGTACTCGACGGGTAGGCACTTTGTTTAGAACGGGAAAAATTCCATCACTGGAATTTTTCCTCTACGCAAAGCGAAAACGCGGTTTTCGCTTTGCTTCATTGCTTGAGCACTGGCGTGCTCAAGCAATAGCAGTGCGTCCCTGCACCGTAAGGTCACCTTGAGTTTTTCGGTAGTGTTATAAATCTGTTATTTCCGGCTATAAGTAATGTGAGGGAATCTTTCTATCGAATCCTGGAAATAACAAAGCCGGGGAAAACTATGGTTTTCCTATCTCACGCGACGGCGCTACAACGCAATGGGTTATTAAGGTACAGCCTTTACGTAGCGTTGTTTCTCCGTGGCATGATCTGTTCTTCTCAGTTGATCGGTCAATCGCGTTTGCGACATGCTTAATTTTCTTTTTTGCCGTCAATGGACGTCAATGAGTCGAAAAGATTGGTTCATTCCCGTCGACTTTTCTTGAAATAGATTTGCGTTCATTTGCGGCTGAATTTTCTCCCCGCAGCCCTTACTCGATATTTTCCGGTGGGCGCAGCCTGCCTCCTACCAATTCCTGCCGTGCGGTCAACATAGCCACGGAGCTTTTCAATGCCACGGGGTGCATGGATCGCTAGGCCTCAGAGTGAGGTGTCCCTGCCCCGCACGGCTACCTCGAGCTTCTCGAGGTAGCCTAAAGTATCTCATCTCGACTCTGTGTGGGAAAAATTCCCAGGATGGAATTTTTCAAGGTCCCCCTCGGGATGCCTCGAATACGAGAGGGTAGGCCGGTCAACGATCGTGGCGATGAAGAACCTGGCGGTCAATAGGGTATCATTACCAGGTCCCCGGCGACCTGGCCGGACATGGCTTTCTTCGGGCTCGGTACGGACCCACGCATGACCCTCCCGGATCCCTCCACCCTGTTCGGTGCCATCGTTGGCTCCGATGCCTGGCCGGTGCTGCGCGTCGGGCTGCAGGTCGCGTTTTTCACCACGGTCGTCTACATCTTCAAGCTGGGTATCAATGTGCGTGGCCTGGTGATGCTGCGACCCTCGGTCCGGACCAAACGGTCGTTCGGAGTCGCCTTCTTCGTCCTGGCCCTGTTGTTTTTCTACGTGCTGCTGTATCAGGCGACCTGGCAATTGACCGGTCTGTTTCGGCCACAGTTCCTGGCCTTCATGCAGGCTTACGACCGCCGGCAGTTCAATCCCGCTCATCGGATCCGGCGCGGGCGTATCCTGGATCACAGCGGCGCGATGCTGGCCTTCAGCAAGCGACGCGGAGATCAGGTTCTGCGCCTGTATCCTTACGGACCCGCATTCGCCCATGCCGTGGGCTACAGCGATCCCAAGTTCGGCGCGAGCGGGATGGAGGCGGCCGCCAATGCCCACCTGAACGGCGCGGTGGCCGACAGTCTGCCGGCCTGGGGCGAGCTGGGGCGTCAGCTCTTGACTCGTGAGGAAAGTCCTCGAGGTCAGGACCTGAGGCTCACGCTGGACGCCGAGCTACAGCTCCTGGCGGTACAGCGACTCGGTGACAAAGGCGGGGCGGTGGTGGTCCTGGAGCCGCGGGATGGGGCCATCCGGGTCCTGGCCAGCACCCCGGCCTTCGATCCGAACCACATAACCGCCGATCTATTCCGGCCCGGCGATCTGGGTACACCCTTGTTGAACCGGGCGACCCAAGGACTCTATCCGCCCGGCTCCACCTTCAAGATTCTCACCGCCGCCTTGGCCCTGAGCAAGGATTTCAAGGGCCGCTTGCATTGCTCGGCGGACGGCTACGTCACCTCCGCCCACTACCGTAAGATCCGGGACCACGAATACTATGTGGCACGCCGACAAGGGCGAGTCTGGCCGGGCCACGGTCGGCTCGATCTGGCCACCGCCCTGGCCAAATCCTCCAATGTATTCTTCGCTCGGCTCGGGGTCGGTTATGGTCCGGTCGCCTTCGCCCGTAATCTCGAGCGTTTCCATTTCAACCGTCCCATCGATCTGTACCGCAGCCCCTCCGGCTCTTGGGCCATGCGCACCGGTCGCGTCCCCGAGATCGCGAAGGCCGACCGATATGGCCTGGCCCAGGCCTCCATCGGTCAAGGGAAGATCCTGGTGACCCCGGCGCATATGGCCCTGATCGTGGCGGCGGTCGCCAATCGGGGATTGGCGATGCAGCCGCGCTTGGTGGCGACCGACCCGCCCGCTCGACTTGCTCGGTTCTTGTCCGAGCAGAGTGCCTGGCGGCTCGCGGGGATGTTACGCAAGGCGGTGACCGAGGGCACGGGGCGGGGTATCCGGGTCGCACAACCGACCATTGCCGGCAAGACTGGGACGGCGCAAACCCCCAGGGGTGTGGCCCATAGCTGGTTCGTCGGTTTTGCCCCTGCCCGGCGTCCAGGCCTGGCGGTAGCGGTGATCGTGGAGCACGGTGGTTATGGGGCGTCCGCCGCGGCTCCCATTGCCCGCGATCTGCTAGTGCGGGCCCACGAGCTGGGGATTTTGCCGTGAGTCGGACCTTCTCCGGAGGCCTCACGGCCTGGGAGTGGCGACAGCCGGAGCGGCAATTATTGCTCGGCTGCCTGCTCTTGGTCGCGCTGGGCTTTCTGATGGTCTTAGGCTCCGGTCGAGCGGCGGGCCAAAGGCTCGGGGCCTTGGACCTTTTGCCCCTGCTCTCGTATGCTGGGAGCCTGGCGGCGATCCATCTGACCCTGGTGCTGACCCGATTCCGCGGCGATCAGATGCTGCCGGTGGCCGTGGCCTTTCTGTCCGGGATCGGACTGCTCGCTCAGTACCGAATGGGCGCCTTCGCCGGCGACGATCTCCGGGCGATCACGCGCTGGCTCCTGCCCGGCGGGGTCCTGGTCATGCTGGCGGTCTGTCTCGCCGGGATGCGGGGCCGCTACCGATGGCTGGTCCGGTGGCCCTGGGTCTGGGCCGGGCTGTCGCTGCTTCTGGTAGCCGGGGTGCTGCTCACGGGGCAAAGATTCCGCGGCGCCCTGTATGCCCCAGGCCTCATCACTCCCACAGAGTTCCTCAAGGTGACCGTGATCCTGTTCCTGGCCGGCCTGCTAGATCGGGAGGCCAAGACCCTGGGGGGGTGGCACCGCCTGCTGCCACCGTTCAAGGCCCTGCTGCCCCTGATGGGGTTCTGGGTGTTGCTGGCGGGGCTGCTGCTGTTCCAACGGGACCTGGGGATGCTCATCATCCTGGGTGTCACTCTGTTGGTGATGCTGGTGGCCGCCACGGCGCGTTGGGGTTATCTGGTCTACGGCCTTCTCATTGCGACGGGATTCGGCTATTCGGTACTCACGCTGTTTTCCCATGGGCTTCGGCGTGTCCGGGCCTGGCAGGCACCCTTCGACGATCCCACCGGTTATGGCTGGCAGATACTGCAGGGCCTGTCCGGGATGTATTCCGGCGGGCTGTGGGGAGAGGGCTTCGGGCGCGGCAATCCGGAATATATCCCGATTGCGGAATCGGATTTCATCTATGCGGTGATTGGCGAGGAGCTGGGTTTCTTCGGCTGCGTGGCGGTGGTCCTGTTCTATTTGATCTTCTGCGCCCGTGGCCTGCGTATCGCCGAGCGCGCCGGGTCCTCGTTCGGAATGCTACTGAGCTTGGGGCTGACGACGGTCATCGCCACCCAGACCTTTCTCAATATCGGCGGCGTCACCAAGCTCATCCCCTTGACCGGCGTTACCCTCCCCTTCATCAGTCAGGGGGGCAGCAGCCTGTTGGCCGCCTGTCTTGCCCTGGGTTTGATCCTGGCCATTGCGGACGGGGAGGCCGCCAAGACACGCCCGTAGCCCCCAGGGTCCGAGCACCGACGGGCACATCAAAGAGGCTGCCTTTTTAGACAGTCTCTCAGCCGACCATAGGGTAGGCTGTGCCCACCATTGGACTTACTCGATATTTTCTTTTTTGCCGCAAATGAACGTGAATGGCCGCAAATGAGCCGAAAAATGCTTGGCTGAGTCCGCGCTCGGCCAGCTCAACGCAAAAAACCTTCTCGTACACGGACTCCAAAGACCCAGGACCCAAGACTTTGCCGACTTCAAATGTACATCCGAGAACACGCCGAGAGGTAGGGTCATCCTCGTCGACTTTATCTTGAATACATTTGCGTTCATTGGCGTTTATTTGCGGCTGAATTTTTCCCTGCAGCGATTACTCGATATTTTCCGGTGGGCACAGTCCAGCCTAGGCAATCCCCGCTGGTGTGGTCAACATGGCCACGGAGCTTTTCGAATCCATGGGGCGGCGTGGATCACTAGGTCTCAGGGCGAGGCAGCATGAAATGGACTGTGCACAAGCTCCACAAGATGTCCGAAAAACCGGCCTCGACGCTTGGATCTTAGCCCCCCGGTGTCGTTTTAAAAGAGAACCCACTCCTCCCGGTAGGTGGCGCGCTGCCGCGTAGTAAACAAGTGGCAAGATTGAGGGGCCGCGGGGAACCGCAGCCTATCAGACATTGGTGTGAAGGCCAAGCATCTCGACCTTACACTCAGTGAGTCTGCTTGACGAGGATGAATAAACTCCGTTTTAGAACAGTATGTTATGGTATTCTTGATGAGAGCCGCACCCAAATCGACTTAATTCACCTTGGGGATCCGGAGGACGACCATGTCACAGCAGACCAAGCACAAGCAACCGATCTCTGGCGGCTTGGGCTCGATCTTCTCCGGCGTCTGCCAGCTCTGGCATCACCGCCTGGGGGATGTGCAAAGCCTGCTCAGGGTCAACCAACCGGGTAGGTTCGAGAACGGCATCAAGGCCGTCACCCACAAGGCGACCAACCGGGTCATCGGGCGCGAATGTCTCTCAGATTGCGGATAGCGATTCGCCATCGTTTCAATTCTTCGGTTCCGAGCTTGGAACTTTTTCCGAACAGATTGCTCCAGAAGGTCTTTTTCCAGGCAGTCAGTCCGGGAATCGGCTCCCGCCACAGGAACTTTAGCACCTGTGTTTTGATCGGGTGGTCAAACAGACCCAGCAGATAGAGCAATTGCAGCTCCGCCAGTAATTGGCCGTCCTCGTCCGTCAGCCAGTGTTGGTAGACCTACATAATCTTGAAGGCATGGCGGCCCTGTGCGTCGAAGTCGTCGATCAAGGTCTCCAGGGTGTCGCGTTTGTGGACATCCCCATCCAGGTAAGTGGTGAGGGCATTGCCCAACAGGTGCAGGGTCAGGGTATGGCCCTCGACCTCCTCCACCGCCGTCTCCAGTGCTCGGCCGATCCCTGCACCCCCAGGGACCGGAGTAGCCGGACCCCGTCGGCAGTGGCGAGGTTATCCAGCGGGTGGCTGAGCACATGTGGCTGGTCGAGGATATCGTGTACCCGGATGCGGCTGGTGATCAGGCACAGGCCCCTGTGTTGCTGCGCCAGCCTCTTCAATAAGCGTGCCATAACCCGGTCCTTGAGCCACCCGTCCATACCCTGGTCACCGTGCTGTAGGGGCTCCAGCCCATCCAGAACCAGCAGACAGCGATGCTCGATCAGCCGGTCGGCCAGGGCATCCGCCTTCTCCTCTTCTGTCTTGAAGGCCCTTTCATCGACGCCGAAGGCCTCAAATGTCTCGGTAAAGAGGGGACTGGCGGAGACTTGTTTATCCTCGGAGGTACCCTGGGAATAGAAGGACCCAGATAATCCGGTCGGGAATATCGTCCGCATGCTGGTTCAGCCAGTGGCGCAGAAGTTTGGTCTTGCCGGTGTCGCCAGAGGCGACGCGCTGGATGCTGCGGGTATCGTCGCCCGCCAGGGCCTTGTCGAGGGGGCTCAGCTCTTCTTCGCGGCCGAAGAATTCACCGGCGACGGTGGGAAGGCGGTCAATGTGGATACTTGTGTTTTGGAGTGTCGAGCTACCCCTGTTGACCGGCGGATAGTGCTTCAGCTTGCCGAGGGGCTTGGCCACAGCCCATGGCTGGTCCGCCAATACCCGGTACAGTGCTTCGTAATCCGAGCCGAAACGGTAGGTGCTTCCCTTTTTTAGCACCAGGGAACATTGTCTCTACTGCCGTCATCCGGGATGACGGGTATGAATTTGGTCGAGCGGTGAAATGCGTCATACAGGATTTGAAAGACGATGACACCTTTGAAATTGACCCCGCGTCCATCCTCGGTATCTTCACCATCGAAGCGCTGCAGATAGGTGGGCGTACAGACAAGCAGCACAAAGTCGGCGGCCTTTAGCTGTTTCTCCATCCATCGCGGCCAACCTTCGGTAGGCACGCCATTGACATACTGATCGATGAAGCACTCGATGCCGTCCTCCCGTAACCGGTCAGACAGTTGCAGAATGTCTCGACTGTGTTCGACCGAATCGTGGCTGTAGCTGATGAATACCTTCGGCATGGTCCAGCATCCCTTTCCTGTCGGTCGGAATCATAACACCACCGACCAGTACAGTAGGGGCGACCGGCCGGTCGCCCTCTCCCAATCCCTCTCCACCAGTCGAGTGTGTGCCAAGATCAGAGGTATGGAGCCGTGACCGCGTGGTGTCAGATTCAGCACGGGCAAGCCCGTGCCTACCGCATGGTAGTAGATGTAGGCGCCGGCTTGCCGGCGCTCAGATGGGGGCCCCGTAGGTAGGGAGCAAATAGGGACGACCAACCGGTCGCCCCTACTCCCCCTCTCCCGCCGGGGAAGAGGGGCTTTCGGTCGCGGAATTCCGAGGCCGTCTCGCACCATCACTACGGCGGACCTTGAATTTTTGGTGGTGTTCTGATCTTGTTGTTACCGAAAATGGGGAACCCTATTCCCTACACACCGGAAACAACGAAGTCATAACACCACGAAATCATGACACCACTGAATTTTTAATCGGGCTACAAATCTTGTTCTTGCCGAATAAAGGGAACCTTGAAAGTGGGATTGTTCACGGTACTCGCTACACCGGACACAACAAGATTAAAACACCACCATTTTTCGGCTCATTCGCGTTCATTGGTGGCAAAAAAGAAAATTGAGCGTGTCGCAAACGAGTTAACCGATCAGCTGAGAAAGACACCTTACACAACGGCGCTACGGCGCCACGTAAGGGCCGTACCTTATAACCCGTTGCGTCGTAGCGTCATTGCGTGAGATAGGACAACCATAGCTTCTCTGGCTTTTTGGCGTAGTAACCTGTTCACCCTATTCGATACGTTCCGCCAATATGCGAAGGGCAAGTGCTTCGGCTTATGCGACGACTTCTTCCCGGGTCTTGCCATATTTCATTACGCCAGGGATTTCGAGGACCTCGACAATCCATCGTCCATCCGTTTCCCGTTCTGTTTCGACTGTAAATTGCACATTTTACCTCTCACTATGGGATGTTGGGCGGACAAGCTACGGCTGACTCGATCCATTCGAGATCAATCGTCAGGACCTCATGCGGCATGATGAAGTTGTTTTTCCAACGCCGCTCTTATGGCCAGGTAATGGCGGTAGTCGTTCACCTAGTCACTCAAGTCCGCTTCACCGGACATTTGTCCTTTGCGGTAGCGGTCGAAAAATTCCTCCAAGCTCATGGGTTGCTGGTTTTCAAACAGGGTTATCAGGCGCTTGGTGATGACCACAGAGCATAAGGGATCCGTGCCATTCGGCGCTGCCCCCTTTGCCAGTCCGAAATTCGAGGTCCTCTCACGCGGGGTTGGCTTCGAGGCGGCGACGGATCTCCTTGATTACCGACGAGGTACCCCGGTGTTCGGTGGAGACTACTATATCGGCGACCTGTCGATAGAGGGGATCACGCTCCGCCAAGAGCTGGCGCAGGCGGAGTAGGGGGTCCGCCGTATTCAGCAATGGGCGATTGCGGTCGCGACAGGTACGTGCATGCTGTTGCTCGGGGCTGCAATGCAAGTAGATCACAACCCCGCGGGAGGCCAAATCCCGGCGGTTGTCCGCCCGTAGCACGGCACCGCCGCCGGTCGCCATCACAATGCCGGCCTGCGCGCTCAGCTCATCGATCACCTGCCGCTCGCGGTGCCGGAACCCGGACTCCCCCTCATACTCGAAGATGGTCGAGATATCGACACCGGTGCGGCGCTGTATTTCCTGATCGCTGTCCTTGAATTCGAAGCACAGGGCCTCGGCCAGCTGACGTCCGACGGTCGTCTTGCCCGCCCCCATGGGGCCGACGAGAAAGATATTCTTGAATCGAGACATGGGCCGGAAGGTATGCCAGATTTTATGGTCATGGGCAAGCCGATGCTCCTATATACGATACCAGGCAGTAGGCGCGGGCGTGCCCGCGCTATTTTTCAAGGTTTCCCTTGAAGCCCCCGATCCGGGGATGTTTTAATTTTGTTGTTTTCAGTGTGGCCGGTACCGTGAAAAATCCCACTTTCAAGGTTTCCTTGATTCGGCAAGGACAAGATTTGTAACTCGACGAGAAATTCAAAGTCCCCCGTAGTGATGGTGCAGTGGCGGCTTCGGGATGCCGCGACCGAAAGTCCCTCTCCCCTGGCGGGAGAGGGGTTAGGGAGAGGGGGAGTAAACAGGAGGACCTGGGTCCCTGCTCTATTCGGGGGGGGCGATATAAGGTACCTTGAAGAATTAGTAAGTGCTATAACTCTGTGGCTTCCAGGTATCCGTAATCTAAAGACATCTCTGACATCGAATCTGGAACCAACAAAACAACAACACTTCTGCCCCGCAGTTACGGAGCTTTATCGAAAAACCAGCGCGTCGGCTATGGATGTCGACAGATAGGAAGGGGTATGGCACACCCGTATCCCCGATCCCTCCCCAGGGAAGGGGGCAAACACATTCCCCTCGCCTCCTGGGGGAGGTGGATCACCGGCACCTTTATTACCCGATGATCCACCCGCGATAGCGCTGGGGATGCTTATTGATCAGCAAGGAGTGCCGCATGGGCCGCAGCCAGCCTGGCCACGGGTACCCGCGGTGCCGAGCAGCTCACATAATCTAGGCCGATCCGGTGGCAGAAGGCGATGGAGGTGGAATGACCACCGTGCTCGCCGCAAATGCCTACATGCATGTCGGGGCGGGCTTCCTTGCCCCAGGTCACAGCCAGCTCCATGAGCTTACCTACACCCTTATCGTCCAGCACCTCGAACGGATTATTCTGCAAGATCCCCGCCTGGTTGTACAGGGGTAGGAATTTGTTCTCGGCGTCTTCCCGTGAGAAGGAGAAGACGGCCTGGGTGAGATCATTGGTGCCGAAGGAGAAGAACTCCGCCTCCTCGGCCAGGGAGCCGGCCTGGGTACAGGCCCGCACGACCTCGATCATGGTGCCGAACTCGAAGGCTACCGGGCACCCCTCACGCCGCTCGATCTCGGCGTGGATCGTGTCCACATAGGTCCGGACCCGCACCAGCTCCTCACGGGTACAGACCTGGGGCACCTTGATCCGAGGTTGAACCTCGATACCCTTCTTCGCGCAGTCGGCGGCCGCCTCCAGAATGGCCCGGATCTGCATCTCGTAGATCTCCGGAAAGGTGAGACCCAGACGTACGCCGCGGTGACCGAGCATGGGATTGGTCTCGTAGAGGGCATGCACCTTATGCAACATGGCCTCTTTCTTGGCGATCACCTCCTCCACCAGGGCCGGATCCAGCAGGCGTCGGGCCGCGTCGATTTGGGTGCGGTGCTCGTCGGGGACCTGGATGAGGCCCATGGAGCCGGAGAGAACCGTCAGGCCGTGGGTGGTTTCCGACAGGCTACGCAATGCCGCCAGGTCCCGCTTCAGCTGATGTTCATCCGGCAGGAACTCGTGGATCGGCGGGTCCAGCAAGCGAATGGTGACGGGATTTGGAGCCATGACCTCGAGCAGGTCTTGGAAATCGGCCCGTTGCAGAGGCAGCAGCTTGTCCAAAGCCGCCAGACGTTGCTCCGGGGTCTCGGCCACGATCATATCGATGACGATGGGCAGGCGATCCACAGCGTTGAACATCCGCTCGGTGCGGGCCAGACCGATGCCCATGGCACCGTACTTGACTGCCCGGCGGGCATCGTCGGGTAAGTCCGCATTGGCCCAGACCTTGAGTCGGGCCACGTCGTCCGCCCAGCCCAGCAGCTCGCTGAGCTCCTGGGTGAAATCGGGCTCTACGGTGGGGATCTCGCCGAGATAGACCTTGCCGGTGCTGCCATCGATGGTGACGACATCACCCTCGTGGAAGCTGGATTCCCCGACACGGGCTTCGCGGCGCTCCACACTGACACCGATCCCCTCGGCACCGGCCACGCAGGGCTTGCCCATGCCCCGGGCGACCACCGCCGCGTGGGAGGTCTTGCCTCCGCGGGAGGTGAGTATGCCCTGGGCGGCGAAGAAGCCGTGGATATCCTCGGGCTTAGTCTCTTCCCGCACCAGGATGACCTTCCGGCCCATCTCCTTGCCCATCTCCTCGGCACGGTCGGCATCGAACACGGCGATACCGGAGGCGGCCCCGGGCGAGGCCGGAAGACCCTGTGCTACCGGCTCGCTCGGCACGTTCGGGTCGAGGCTGGGAAAGAGCATCTGCTCCAGAAGCTCAGGCTGGATGCGCAGCAGGGCCTCCCGTTTGTCGATCAGTCCGGCGCGCTCCATCTCTACCGAGGTCCGCACCATGGCGGTGGCATTCATCTTGCCGTTGCGGGTCTGCAAACAGAAGAGTCGACCGCGCTCGATAGTGAACTCGAAATCCTGGACCTCGCGGTAGTGAGTCTCCAGCTTGTCCCTTAGCTCGGCGAGCTCTTTTGCCATCTGCGGCATCTCGTCCGCCATCCGGTCGATGGCCTTGGGGGTGCGGATACCCGCCACCACATCCTCGCCCTGGGCATTGACCAGGTACTCGCCGAAGAGCTTGTTCTCGCCCGTACCCGGATTGCGGGTGAAGGCCACGCCGGTGGCACTGTCGCCCCCACGGTTCCCGAACACCATGGTCTGTACATTCACCGCTGTGCCGTTGGCCAGATCCGGGGTGATATTGAACTGCCTGCGGTAATCCACGGCCCGCTTGCCCGTCCAGGAGTTGAATACCGCCTTGATCGCGATCTCGAGCTGCTCGAAGGGGTCTGTGGGGAAGGGTCTGCCGGTGGCCTCCGCCACGACCTCGAGGAAGCGTTCGCTCACCTCCCGGAGGTCATCGGCACTCAGTGCAACGTCTTCGGTGACGCCGGCCCGCTGCTTGATCGTATCGAATTGCCGGTCGAAGTGCTCATCCGGCACGCTCAATGCCACCTTTCCGAAGAGCTGAATGAAGCGCCGAAAGGCGTCATAGCTGAAGCGGCGGTCACCTGTCTGTGTGATCACGCCTTCCAGGGTCGTGCTGTTGAGGCCCAAGTTCAGGATGGTATCCATCATCCCCGGCATGGACAAAGCGGAGCCCGAGCGCACCGAGACCAATAAAGGGTTATCCGCGCTGCCGAAGTCCTTGCCGGTCTGCTCCTCGACCTGGCGCATTCGAGTATGGACCTGCTCCATGATTCCTGCCGGTAGCTCCCGCGACGGGGAATCCAGATACTCAAGACAGGCGGCCGTGGAAATCACGAATCCGGGCGGTACATTCAACCCGATCTGCGTCATCTCACACAGATTGGCGCCCTTTCCGCCCAGGAGCTTCTTGTTTTTGCCATCCCCTCCGGCAAATGCGAAGACATGCTTTTTCGTACTGGTTGCAGTATTCATCGGTTCGATTCCACCTCGGCTTCGATTCCCAAAGTTTCTGATGCTCGGCGAAGGATACCATCAAGGGGGTCTTGAAAAATTGCATCCCGGCATTAGTGTCCCCACGTTATGATCGGAAATTCATGATAACCAATTCATTAGAAAGGAAATATTTAGAATTATTCCGGTTGCCGACTTGAACTGCGGCACGCTAAGGTGACAGCCTCTCCCGCGAAATTGTGGGCTGAGAACAGTGATGCATGTACACAGGTATATTCATTTTCTCGAGATCGCCATTTCCATCTATGTGCTCGTGGCCATTATCAAGAAGCGGCTGAAAATCGATGTCCGTTTCCACACAATTCTACAGATTCTGAGCCGCATCATCTTCGAGCAAATTAAATGAAATAAACCGATTAACTACTAATCAGTACAATACTGACGAGATCTACCAAAATAACCAACTGAATTTATTCAACTAAACGTTGGGGCACTAGTGGCATCCCGGCAATTTTTCAGGCCGCAAAGCGAAAACTGCGCTTTCGCTTCGCGTAAGGAAAAATTCCAAGGATGGAATTCTTCAAGGTGCTCGTGCGGTGCAGGGATGCGCCGTCATATTCAATGGTATAGCTCTCATCAAACATCTAGTAAGATACTGTTTTAAAATTGATTTTATTCATGCGCGTCAAGCGGCCTCACGGACTGTAAAGCCAAGATGCTTGGTCTTCACACCAGTGTCTGAACGGTTTCGGTTCCCCGCGGCCCCCCTATCTTGCCACTTGCCACTTGTTTGCTGCACGACAGCGCGCCACCCCCGGTGGGGTGGGTTCTCTTTTGAAACGACGCGGAGAAACCTGGAGACAAAGGCTCAGCCGACCAGAAGGTGAGTGGGTTGTGCCTATCCTTACGCTTACTCGATATTTTCTTTTTTTGCTGCAAATGAACGCGAATGAGCCGAAAAATGCTCGGCTGGGGTCCGCGCTCGGCCAGCTCGACGCACAAAGCCTTCTCGTACACGGGACCCAAAGACCCAGATGCATACCTAATTTGCGGCTAAATCTTCTCCCCGCAGCCCTTACTCGATATCCTCCGGTGGGCGCAGCCTGCCCCCTGCCAATCCCTGTCGTGCGGTCAATGCGGTTAACATGGCCACGGAGCTTTTCGAATCCACGAGACGGCGTGGATCGCTAGGTTTCAGAATCGCGCAGCAAACAAGTGGCAAGTGGCAAGATAGGGGGCCGTGGGGAACCGAAACCGTTCAGACATTGGTGTGAAGGCCAAGTATCTCGGCTTTACAGTCCGTGAGGCCGCTTGACGTGCATGAATAGATTCGATTTTAAAACAGTATTTTACGAGATGTTTGATGAGAGCTGACCCATCCTAAATGAAGATCCCCCACACCTCAGTGCTCCCCACCCAGGCGGTTGCTGCGCGAGAAACGCCAGGTGTGCGTGACCTCGAGTAAGTCGGTTTCGGCTTGGATGGCAGGAGGAAAGGGCGCGAACGGGGCGGCTAGCTTGAGGATCCCGACTGCGGCCTTGTCGAGTAGCTCGGAGCCGGATAAACGCAGGACCCGGACCCACTCGAGGTGGCCGTCGGCTCGAATCCGCAACCCGTAGCCTGAGATGACCGTATAGCTTGCGGCGTTTCGCCGCTTCCGGATAATTCAGGCATGCCGACATGCTCGACCTTGCGCTACTAGGCCTCCAGATAGCTTGCATACTTGTTACTCGCGCGTACCGGGATCGATGGCCTTGCGCCGGGGGTAGCTTTCGGAAGCGGTCGGGTCGTCTGGTATCTGATCCGTCCGCGTGGCGAGCGCTCGGTCGCGACTAGCCAGAATCTTGGCAACACCGACCGGCTTGGATTCGGGTCTGGAGATCGCCGGCGGTTGCGGCTCGAGCCCCGGCTCGGCTTCGCGGCGGCTAGAAGGCCGATCCGCTGCTGTGAGCCTCGACTCGATAGGCCCGGTGCCAAGCTTGTCGAACCGAGCGGGGCTGTCGGTAATCCCGAACAGCTCCGGCGGCGGCACCCGTGGTTGCACCAGGATTTCGAGCGGACGTGTGACCGGTCGCTCGGACCCCACAGGTGGGAACACGAGGCTCACGCCCAGGAACAGGACCAGGTGGATCAGGTCGGCGACCAACACTGCCACGGCAAACCGACCTACCGAGGACTCGGTGGTGGTGTCTCCCCAGGGTTGGAGTGCCGCCGAGACCCGGGCCATCATCCACGACACCCCCGGACTTCGGGTATCGCCGGGATCATCGGCGGATCGGGCTCGGCGGCCGGGTGCTGGCAGTCGCCCAGCATCCTAATCGGCATCCAGGCGTGCCTCTAGCTTGGCCATGAAGTCACCCGCGATATCGAGACCGATCTGGGCGTCCAGCTCCCGGATGCAGGTCGGGCTGGTAATGTTAATCTCGGTCAAATAGTCGCCGATCACATCGATGCCGGCGAGCAGGATGCCACGCCGGCGCAGCTCGGGCCCGATCTGAGAAGCGATCCGGCGGTCACGCTCGCTCAAAGGTTGCCCGGTACCGGTCCCGCCGGCAGCGAGGTTGCCTCGGGTCTCGCCAGATCCGGGTCGGCGAGCCAGGGCGTAGGGCACCGGATCACCGTCGAGCAATAGGATACGCTTGTCTCCGTCCCGGATCTCGGGGATGAACTTCTGGGCCATGCAGAACCGCCGACCGTACTCAGTCAGGGTCTCGACGATGACGTTGAAGTTGGGATCGCCGGCCTTCACCCGAAAGATGGAGTGGCCACCCATGCCGTCGAGGGGCTTGAGAACAATCTCCCTATGCTGGGCAAGGAACTCTGCCAGGTCCCGGCTACGGCGCGTGACCAAGATCGGTGGATGGCACCCGGGGAACTGTACAGCGAAGACCTTTTCGTTGGCGTCGCGCAGGCTGCGCGGATCATTGACGACTCGAGTACCTCGGGACTGGGCCTGCTCGAGCAGGTAGGTCGCGTAGATATACTCCATGTTGAACGGAGGGTCCTTGCGCATCAGAATCACCGGCAAGGTGTCCAGCGGGCACGTCTGTTCACCGCAAAAACGATACCAGCTCGCCGGATCGTCCCGGACCCGGATCTTGCGCATCCGCGCCCAGGCGCGATTATCCCGCATGAACAGGTCGGATAGCTCCATGTACCGGATACGCCAGTGCCGGCGCCTCGCGGCTAGCAGCATGGCGAAGGTACTGTCCTTCGCGATCTTGATGGACCCGATGGGATCCATGACGACACCGATTTCTTGCAACATACCTCATATCTTAAGGGGACTTTGAGAAATTGCATCCCTGCAATGCTTCGAGATCTCTGAAAATCGGAAGCGTATCGCAAACGCGGTTGACCGATTAGCGGAGAAGAACAGCTCACGCCACGGCGCAACGACTGCATGAGATAGGAAGACCATAGCTTTTCCCGGCGTTGTTATTTCCAGAATTCGGTAGAGAGATTCCCTCACATTAGGTGTACCTGAAAACAACAGAATTATAACGACACCGAAAATTCAGCTGCAAATAAACGCCAATGAACGCAAATCTATTCAAGAAAAGTCGATGAGGATGATCCCGCCTCTTGGCGTTTTATCGGATGTGCATTCGAAGTTGGCAAAGTCTTGGGGCCTGGGTCTTTAAGAGTCCGTGTACGAGAAGGCTTTGTGCGTCGAGCTGGCCGAGCGCGGACCTTAGCCGAGCATTTTTCGGCTCATTGGCGTCCATTCGCGTTCATTTGCGGTAAAAAAGAAAATATCGAGTAAGCCCAATAGTGGGCACAGCCTGCCCTATGGTCGGCTGTGCCTTTGTTTCCAGGTTTCTCCGCGTCGTTTCAGAAGAGCCGCACCTGGCACGGGGCGGCGGAAAATCCAGGTGCGACGGGTATACAATGGGGCCTTGTGGGCGGCCGCCCCTCGTGGATTGAACTTAATTGAAATAGGTACGGAGAGACCATGGTGCAGCCTGTATTGCGAGTATCGAGGCCCGAGGAATACTTCATCGAAGAGGAGCCCTACTACGAGCCCGTCGGCGATGAGATCGCGGTGTTCGAAGCTGCTTATCGCAATGGCTTACCTGTTTTGCTGAAAGGTCCCACCGGGTGTGGCAAGACGCGCTTCATGGAGCATATGGCCTGGCGTCTAAAGCGGGCGCTGATTACCGTCTCCTGCCACGATGATCTGACCGCGTCCGATCTGGTCGGTCGTTTCTTGGTCAAGGGCGGCGAAACCATCTGGGTCGATGGACCCTTGGCGCGGGCGGTTCGCGCCGGGGGCATCTGCTATCTGGATGAGATCGTGGAAGCACGCAAGGATACCACCGTCGTCATCCATCCCCTGGCCGACGATCGACGGGTGCTGCCTATGGAGAAGGTCGGGGAGCTGCTGGAAGCACCGGCCGATTTCTGTCTGGCCATCTCCTACAATCCGGGCTATCAAAGTGTGCTCAAGGACCTCAAACAGAGCACCCGCCAACGGTTCGTAGCCCTGGAGTTCGACTGTCCGGGGACCAGCTTGGAGCAGCGGATCGTGGAGAAAGAGACCGGAGTGGACCCGGAGCAGGCGCGCCGATTGGTCAAGTTCGCCCATATGACCCGCAACCTCAAGGGGCGGGGACTCGACGAGGGGGCCTCGACGCGGCTCTTGGTGCATGCCGCCAAGCTGATCGTCTCCGGCGTCGCTCCGGTTACCGCCTGCCGCAGCGCCATCGCCCAAACCCTGACCGACGATGCGGACATGTTGTCGGCGGTCTATGAACTCAGCGCCTCTCTCTTCTGATTCGGGCAGATCCGTTCGGGGGACCTTGGAAAGCAGGTGGGTGCAGCTCTTTTGACAAAGAGACGCGGAGAAACCTGGAAACAAGGCTTAGCCGACCGTAGAGTGGACTGTGTTCACCGTTGGGCTTGCTGGATGTTTTCTTTTTTGCCGCAAATGAACGCGAATGAGCCAAAAAATATGGCTCTCTTACGGATTGTGTGGGTAGAATGTCTCTTACGGATTGTGTGGGTAGAATGGAAAAGAAAACCATCCTTGACAGGCTGGATGGGCGCAACACCTTGCGGGCAAGAGGGGATCGGGGCACCCGGTGGATCAAGCCTAATGTCCTGCTATTGCTGAGTTCACTGTGATGCGTGGCCTCGCGGCCAAAA
>Ga0056123_1000092_pt1 | contig 18077 bp, 14 predicted proteins | sample WorMetHEROISLAND_3_FD_71122 | JGI IMG/M metagenome (GOLD analysis project Ga0056123, IMG submission 71122) | Marine gutless worms symbiont microbial communities from Max Planck institute for Marine Microbiology, Germany - Olavius sp. 3 HERON ISLAND ...
CGGCTCAACTCTGACGTTGACCCCGCCCGAAGGCTGAGGGTCCCGGCCGCGCCCTCGGGCCCCTCGGCCAATGCGTGTGCAGTTTCGCGGCTCTCGTCGGCACTACTGCACACGCTCAGCGGTGCGTGTGCAGTTTCGCGGCTCTCGTCGGCACTACTGCACACGCTCAGCGATGCGTGTGCGACGGTGCAGCCATGTCGAGAGACACGCCACCGCCCGGCTGACTCGCCCTTCCAGCGACGGAGCGCCTATCGAGAGCCGGCAAACGCAAGGGCCCGCTCTTTCGAGCGGACCCTGCTTCCTCCGCCGCCGAAGCAGCGAAGGTGGCTCAGCATCATTATACCAGCAGCGCAGCAGATGTGCAAGCGATTGATGGACCCCACGCGGTGAAGCATGATCCGTCACCAAGACTCAGGAGATCTAAACTCTCCGGCGCCGTCTGTCAAGACCTTGGGGAACTGACACATGCGGACACTGCTGAGCGACAGGCGGAGAATCTCACTTGGCCCCACCCTTGACAGGGCCGGGGCAGGGTGCTTCGTCGGATGGACCAACGTCACGGGCAGACGGAGCTCGTGTTCGACGATCCGGATGGGCTCAGCGAAGTCGGCGTCACTGGTGACCACCGCCGCCTTCTCGAAGCGATTGCCGAACGCATCCAACAGGAAGTGCGAGGCCAGATTGACATCCGAGCCCTTCTCTTGGGTGTGGCTGATCAATGCCGACTTCGCCAATCCGGTGATCGGGTGCTGAAGGCGCCGCCAACTCTGATAGATCCGGAAGTATCCCAGGTGGACGGACACGACGGGCGCGAGAGTGTTGAGCGCTCGCAGATAGGTCTCCTGACGCTGTGGGGCCTGCCCATCATCAAGGGCTCTGATGCGCGCCGTAAGATAGCGAACCACCGTGATCTTGTCGTTCGGGAAGAGCTTCTGCGACAAAGCGAGGACGTTCAGCCACTTGGCGTTGGCCTGCTTTCGCAGCAGCCGGTAGTACAGATTGAAGCCATCGACGTAGACAGCACGATTCACGTCAGCTACCCCTCAACGCTCACTCGGGCCCCCAGCGTCGGCTCGCTGACGGTGTGACCGGCCGGGCCGCAGCCGCTCTCAACGCACCGAACGCGGGCGGGCCGATTCTCAATGCACACATTGCGGTGTAGGCGAATCCACAGCATTAGGAAACCGGTCACAGGAAGGCGGCGAGCTCTTTCAGGACCAACTCGGAGTGGGACCAGACCACCTCGTGGCGGGCCCCCACCACCTCGGCGATCTTGGCGTCGGGGATCAGCCCGGCAAGCTCGTACTGCCAGGCCGGCGGCACAAGCAGGTCGTGGGTCGGGATTACCACCAACGTCTCGACGCCGAGCCGCCCCACCCAGGAGCGCGAGTCGAACCTGAGCAGGGCGAGAGTCGCCTGGGCCCCTGCGTCGGGGTTGCGCCGGTGGGCCTCCACCCACAACCAGCGGGCATGCCGCAGGCTCACCGCCGAGGTGCCCAGCAGGTAGGCGGTCCGCACATCCGACGTCCCCAACCCGGTGAGTCGCTCCCAAGCCCGCGTCAGGAGCACACCGCCTTGGCGGAGCCGCCGCATCCCGTCGGGGTGCGCCGCCAGAGTGGCCACCAAGACCAGCTTGGACACCTTGCCCGGGTGGCGGTAGGCCAGCGACTGGGCGATGACCCCGCCCATCGAGTAGCCCATGACGTGGACCGCGCCCAGCCCCATCTCGTCCAAGACGGCGGCGATGTCGTCGGCGACGTCCTCGATCTCATACCGCTCGACGGCCTGGGGGGCGAGACCGTGGTTGCGGTGGTCGATCATGATCACCCGACAGTCCTCGGCCAGCATCTCCCCGATCTGATACCACTCCCCCAACGACGACCCGGCGAGGCCGTGGATCAGCAGGATCGGCTCGGTCCCCTCCGGGCCCGCCTCCCGGACGATGAACTCCTCGTCGCCGACGAAGACCGTGCGGGCGGCGAGCCTCCAGGGATGCTCCTGAGGAGGCTTGAAACGGGGGCCGAGCACCGGGCCGAACAGCCGGAACCCCACCCAGGTCCCGAGCGCCCATCGCCAGAATCTCATCACGGCAGCCTATCTCACCCTGATCCCCGGCCCGGCGACGATCGAGCCGACGACGACCGCGCCGGGCGCCGAGCGCAGGTAGCCGTCCACGCCGGCGGGCGCCAGGGCCGCCAACAACCCGCCTGACGTCTGCGCGTCGGCGAGGATCGCCACGGCCTCGTCCCCAAGCTCTGTGGAGACCAAGGGGAGAACCGACTCCAGGTTGCGCTGCGAGCCGCCGGCCCACATCCCCGCCTCCAGAAGCTCAAGCGCGCCGTCCAAGACCGGGACCTGTTCGTAGACGATCTCGGCACCCACGCCGGAGGCCTCCAGCATCTCGCGAAGATGGCCGAGGAGACCGAAACCCGTCACGTCGGTGGCCGCCGTGGCGCCGTGCTCGCTGAGGGCCGCCCCGGCCTCGCGGTTGAGCGACGTCATCAGCCCGACGGCCTCCGCCGCAAGCCCGGGCGGGCACTTCCCCCGCTTCAGCGCCGTGGTGACGATCCCGATCCCCAACGGCTTGGTCAGGACGAGCGCGTCCCCGACCCTGGCCCCCGCGTTGGAGATCAGCCGATCCTCGGCGACCAAGCCGGTGACGGCGAACCCGAAGGCGGGCTCGGGCGAGGCGATCGAATGGCCGCCCACCACCGTGCAACCCGCCTCCGCCATAGCCTCCATCCCCCCTTCGGTCACCTCGGACGCCGCGCTCAGAGGCAGCTTGTCGCGCGGCCAGCCCAGGTACTGGAGCGCCGTCAGCGGCTCGGCGCCCATGGCGTATATGTCGCTGAGCGCGTTCGCCGCGGCGATCCTCCCCCACTCGGCGGGCGAGTCGACGATTGGGGTGAAGATGTCGACGGTCTGCACCAGGGCGCGACCGTCCCCCAGCGCGTAGGCGCCGGCGTCGTCGCCCGCCCCAATCCCGATCATCAGGTCGGGGTGGGCGGCGGCCTCATGGTTTGTGACGGGGCTCAGGACCTGAGCCAGCTCGGCCGGGCCGAGCTTGCAGGCTCAGCCGGACCCGCTGCTGTACCCGGTGAGACGGTGTTCGCTCATGCTCCCGAGGTTACGCGCCGATCCCCCGGTAGTCTTCGCCGCCCCATGCCCGACCAGCCGTCATATCTCACACCCGCCGCGCTGCGGAAGCTCGAAGCCGAGTTGGAGTCTCTCAAGATCGACGGTCGCCGCGAGATCGAGGACCGCATCGCCGAGGCCCGATCTCACGGGGACCTGCGCGAGAACGCCGACTACGACGCCGCCAAGAACGATCAGGGGTTGATGGAGGCTCGCATCCGCAAGCTGGAGCATCTCATCGACAACGCCGAGGCTCGCGAGGTCGCCGACACGGGCAAGGTCGAGGTGGGCACGGTGGCGACGGTGGTCGACGACGACGGGCATGAGATGGAGTACTTCGTGGCGCCCCAGGAGAACAAGGTCGGCGGGCTTCTCTTGGCCTCGCCGACCAGCCCTCTCGGCGCCGCCCTCCTCGGGGCGGGCGTCGGAGATGAGGTCGCCTACGAGGCGCCGGCCGGCGAGTTCACCGTGAAGGTCGTCGCCGTCCGCCCCTTCCGGGAGTGAGCGAGACGCTGTAGCCTGACGGCCGCTCATCCGCCCAGGGGCCGTGTAATGCGACTTCGACTCAGAAGCCCGCGTCAACTAGCGAAGACCCTCCTCGCAGCGGCGCGCCGCGAGCCTGAGGAGGTCGCCGACTACCTCGAGGCGAACATCAAGAAGTGGCGGGCCCTCGCCGAGGCGGCGCCCGGCGACGCCGCCGACGTGTTCGAGCAGCTCCTTGAGGGCGACGCGGCCGGCCTCTTCGTCGAGTTGGGCCCCGCCGACGCGGCGGAGGTCCTCGAGGAGATATCCCCCGAGTTGGCGGCCGACCTGATCGAGGAGGCGCCTTTGGCCGACCTGGCCGCGGCCCTCGACGAGATGACCGGCGAGGCGGCCGCCGACCTGATCTCCGAGTTCGACGACGACCTCCGAGAGAACGTCCTCGCCGCTATGTCCGACGAAGCGGAGCACAGGGCCCGCCGCCTGTTGGCCTACCCGTCGGACAGCGCCGGCGGGTTGATGACGACCGAGGTCGCCTTCCTCCCGTTGGGCCTGACCACGGGCGAGGCGACCGAGAGGCTGCGTCAACTCCACGACGAGTACGAGGACCTCTCCTACGTCTACATTGTCGACGACGACAACCACGTTGTGGGCGTGCTCGAGTTCCGGGAGCTTGTCTTCAAACGGCCCGGGTCGCCCCTGGCCGACGTGATGATCCCCGACGTGGTGTCCGTCAACCCCTACACGGACCGGGAGGAGGTCGCCGACTTGTGCCGGCGATACCACTTCCTCGGGGTGCCGGTCATCGACGACGACGGGACCCTCCTGGGGATGGTCACCATGGACGCCGTCATCGAGGCCATCCAGGACGAGGCGACGGAGGACTTCGCCGCGGCGATGGGCGCCGGGGTCGAGGAGACCGTCTACTCGAACATCACCGAGTCGTTCCGGATGCGGGCGCCGTGGCTGGTGGTCAACCTGCTCTTGGCGTTGATCGTCGCCTGGGTCATCGAGCAGCAGACGGGGATCATCGGCAAGGAGCCGGTGCTCGCCGCGCTCATGCCGGTGATCGCCCTCCTCGGCGGGAACGGGGGGAACCAGAGCCTGGCGGTGATGATCCGCTCCCTGGCCACTAATGACGTCCCGGCCGCCCAGGCGCCGGCCATCCTCGGCCGCCAGGCGGGTGTGGGGGTCCTGAACGGCGCCCTGCTGGCGACCGTCTCTGCGGGCGTCACCTACCTGCTCCTCTCCACCGGGTTGTTCGGGAGCGACTCCGCGCCGGCGGCGGTGGCGGCGGTGGTGGCGGTCGCCGCGATGGCCAACTTGGTCATCGCCGCGGTGGCCGGGACGGGGATCCCGCTGATCCTCCGCAAGCTGGGCCAGGACCCGGCGTTGGCCTCGTCGATCTTCCTCACGCTCATCACCGACATCGTGGGCTTCGGCGGCTTCCTGCTGGTGGCGAAGATCCTGCTGTAAGCGTGTGCAGTAGTACCGACGAGAGCCGCAATTCTGCACACGCTGAGAGATGCGTGTGCAACAACCCAGCTTGGAGCTGGGTCATTGCACGCTCAAGACGAGAGGACATACTCCCCCAGCTCGGCGAACGGCCCCTGGAACCTGACCGTGTCCCCGTCGATCAGGCTGGCGAAGTGGTGTTTGGCGAGGGCCTGCTTCTGCTCCTCGGTCCGTTGCCCCTCGGGGACGGCGAACGCGGCGGCGCCGTCCTCGCCGGCGAAGATCTCGGCGCCCCACAGGCCGGGGAGGCTCTCGATCAGGTCGCCGATGAATCTCTCCAAGTCGACGTCGGTGTATCCGCCTTCGGGCAGCACGATGTGAACGATGTCGCCGTTGTCGGACGAGATCCGATGCGCCACCTCGAAGTCGAGGGTCGTCTCACCGCGGCCGCCGCTTGTTGTCTCACTGTCCTCGGCCTCTCCTCCGTCGGCCGGGCTCGTCGAGACGGTTGACGGCGGCGCAGGCGCCTCAGTGGTTGGGGGCGGCGCCTCCGCGGTCTCGGCGGCGCCCGGGCCCGAGACCGGCGGCGCCGTCCCGGAGTCGCACGCGACGACCGCCGCGGCGAGCACCGCCGCCAGCGCGACGGCCTTCGACCTCATGCGACGCTGAAGGCGCCGCCGCGGGCGCGACCGCCAGCGAAGCGGGCCAGCGGCTTGTCGCTCAAGAAGTGGACCGGTTGGGGCGGTCCTCCGCCCGCGAACCCGATTCTCAATGCACAAACTACGGTATAGGCGAATCCAGAGCATCAGGAAACCGCTTTGGGTCAGGCGACGAGGGCTGTGAACGCCTTCGACAGTCGGGCTGTGACCGGCCCCTCCGCAAACGTCATCTCGCCCACGTCGGACACCGCCTGGACCTCTCTGATGGTGGACAAAGCCATGACCTCCTCGGCGTAGCCGAGGCGATCCAGCTTCCAGGCGCCTTCGACCACCTCCACGCCGACGTCGCTCGCCAGAGCGAAGACCGTCCTCCGGGTGATGGAGTCGAGGATGCCCAGGTCGAGGGTGGGCGTCTCCAAGGCGCCGTCTACCACCCACGCCGCGGTGAAGGTGGGGCCTTCGAGCACCACCCCGTCGACGGTCAGCAACAACGCGTCGTCGAAGCCCTCGCGGTTCGCTCGCCTCGTGGCCGAGAGGTTGGGGGCGTAGGAGAGCGCCTTGGCCCCGGCGAGATCCCACTCGGCGCCGGCGGCGTGCCACGGGGCCTCGACCGGGTACAGCCGGGCCGGGCCGGGGTCGACCGGCCACTGGTGCCCGAAGACGATCACCTGAGGCGGGCCCTCCAAGCCGGGGACCGCCCCGCCCCGGGTCACCACCACCCGGACGGCGCAGTCGCCGAGGCTCTCCGACACCTGCGTGACCCAATCGGCGAGATCGCCGCGGGGCGGAAGCTCGATGCCGAAGAGGCCGGCGCTCCTTTCAAGCCGGTCGAGATGGCCGTCGAGGGCGAACGGCGCACCGTCGTAAGCCTTGAGCACCTCGAAGCAGCCGTCGCCCCTGAGGACCGAGGAGTCGGTGACCGGGATGAGGCCGTCGGAGACCTCCCCGTTGATGAGAATCTGGCTGATCGTCATGACCGACGACGATAACCGTTGGTGATGGGCAACCGGCGGTCCTTGCCGAACGCCTTCGTCGTGATCTTCGCCCCGGGGGCGGCTTGCCGCCTCTTGTGCTCGGCTTGGTCGACCATCCGGGCGACTCTCGCCACAAGATCCGGCTCGAAGCCGGCGGAGACGATCTCCTCGACCCCCATGTCCTCCTCCACATAACGCTCCAAGATCGCGTCCAACACGTCGTAGGGCGGAAGCGAGTCGGTGTCCTTCTGATCGGGGCGCAGCTCCGCCGACGGGGGCTTCTCGATCGTCGAGGCGGGGATCACCTCGCCGCGCTCGTTCCGCCAACGGGCCAGCTCGTAGACCAGCGTCTTGAAGACGTCTTTGAGGACGGCGTACCCGCCGACCATGTCGCCGTACAGGGTGGCGTACCCGACGGCCAGCTCGGACTTGTTGCCGGTCGCCGCCACCAGGGGGCCGAGCTTGTTGGAGATGGCCATCAACGTCGCCCCGCGCACCCGGGCCTGGAGATTCTCCTCGGCGACCCCGCCCTCCGCTCCGGCGAAGACCACGGCGAGCGAGTCGAGATGGGCGCCGAAGACGTCGTCGATGGGGATCAGGTCGAAGCGGATGCCGAGGTTGTCGGCGAGGGAGCGGGCGTCGTCGATCGAGTGTTGTGAGGAGAACCGGGACGGCATGGCGACTCCCCAAACGGCGTCGGGCCCGAGGGCGTCGGCGGCGACGACGGCGGTGAGCGCCGAGTCGACTCCGCCGGAGAGGCCGATCACCACCGAGCCGAACCCGTTCTTGAGGACATAGTCTCTCAGCCCGGTCTTGAGGGCCTCGTAGACCTCTTCGAGGGGCCCGAGCAACGGCGCGACCGCGCCCGACGACGAGGCGGCGCCTGTCGGCGCCGCCTCGTCCCCCGTCGGCGCCGCCTCGTCCCCCATCGGGACGTCAACCACGAAGAAGTCCTCCTCGAACTGCGGCGACCTGTGGAGAACCCGCCCGTCGGCGCCCAACACGACGGAGGCGCCGTCGAAGACCAACTCGTCTTGGCCTCCGACCAAGTTGACGTGCACGACCGGGGCGCCCGCCTCCCGGGCGCGGGCGGCCAGCATCTCCTCGCGGTCGGCGGCCTTCCCGCGGTGGAACGGCGAGGCGCTCATGTTGAGTAGGAGGTTCGCCCCGTTCGACGCCTGACTGCGCGGCGGCCCGTCGGAGCGCCAGATGTCCTCACAAATGGAGACGCCTGCGAGCGCGCCGGCGACGGGCCAGACCGAGCCCGGCGCCGTCCCCGCGGCGAAAAGCCGGCTCTCGTCGAACACCCCGTAGCTCGGTAGCAGGACCTTGTGGTAGGCGCCTTTCACCTCGCCGTCGGCGAGCACGGCGGCGGCGTTGGCGACCGCCCGCTCCTCCGAGTCGCCTGCGGCCCCCCGGCCCCCGGAGACGGAGTCGACGAACCCGACCACGGCGACGACGCCGTCGGAGCGGGCGGCCAACCTCTCTAGCGCCGCCAGGTTGGCCCTCACGAAACCCTCGCGGTTGACCAGGTCCTCGGGCGGGTAGCCGGTGAGCGCCAACTCGGGTGTGATGAGCACGTCGGCGCCGGCACGTCGGGCCTTCTCGATGGCGTCTGCGATCACCCGCTCGTTGCCTTCGATGTCCCCCACCGTCAGGTTCACCTGGGCGCCGGCCACGCGGATTGCCATGAGCGCCACGTTACGCGTCGGCGCCGCGGCCCCGGGCACACGCAGCTACGCGTTGGCGCCTCGGCCCCGGGCGCTCATAGCCTGAGACGGTGAGCGAGCGCCCTTCGGACAACGACGGCGCACAGATCCGACTTGAGTCGATCCTGGAAGCGGACCCGTCCATAGCCGACGACCCGGCCGTCTTGGAGAAGGCGACCGCCATCGCCGCCGACAGCAGGGCCTTGAGCGCGGCGCTAGCCCGGAACCCGCGCCTCCTGACCGGAGCCGAGCCCGGCGACTCCGTCAGCGCACAGCTCAGGGCCGCTCTTATCGACGTCGCCGGCGACGACCTCGCCGGGCGGGTCCCTCTCCTGGAGGCCGTCGCCCGCTTCTCGGCGGCGGTCGACGACATCGCCCGCAGGGCCCTGGACGAGGCCCGGGCCTCGGTGGCCGACCGACACCCCGTCGTCGAGGACCTGCCCTTCGCCGTCGTCGCCATGGGCAAGTGGGGGGCGATGGAGCTGAACTACTACTCGGACATCGACCTCGTCTTCGTGCACGACCCGGTCCCCGGCCGGGAGAAGGAGAGCCGGTCGGCGGCCCTGGCCCTGGCGAGCAAGCTGATCTCCGACCTCTCCTCCCCGACCCTCGACGGCGCCGCCTTCCGCGTCGACGCCGACCTTCGCCCCGAGGGCGCGACGGGGCCGATCTCCCGAAGCCTCGACAGCTACGCCTCCTACTACGAGCGCTGGGGCGAGGCGTGGGAGCTTCAGGCCCTGCTCAAGGCCCGCCCGGTGGCGGGCGACGAAAGCCTCGGCCGAAGGTTCGGCGAGCTGGCCGACCGGATCATCTGGGAGGAGGGCCTCGACGTGGAGGCCCTGCGCAGCATCAGGCTGCTCAAGACCCGGGCCGAGGCCTCGGCGGCCCCCGACGACGTGAAACGCTCCCGCGGCGGCATCCGCGACATCGAGTTCACCATCCAGCTCCTGCAGCTTGTGCACGGGCGGTTCGACCCCGACCTCCGGGTGACCTCCACCCTGGAGGCGGCTGACGTCCTCGGAGCCCACGGCTACATCGACGAGACGGAGGCGACCCGCCTGGCCGCCGCCTACGTCTTCCTCCGCGACATCGAGCACCGGCTCCAGCTCTGGGACCTCCGGCAAACGCACACCATCCCCACGGGCGCCGAGACCCGGGAGCGCATCGGGCGGAGCCTCGGCTTCGCCGTCAACCCGGCGGAGTCCTTCGGCGAGCGCCTCGACGACCACCGCCGGGCGGTGAGGCGGCTCCACGAGCATCTCTACTTCCGGCCCATCCTCGACACCCTGGTCGGCCTGCCCAGCGCCCGGCTCGACCCGGCCGACGCCGCCCTCCGCCTCGGCGCCCTCGGGTTCCACGACGTGGGCGCGGCGACCAAGGCATTCGAGGAGCTGACCGCGGGGTTGAGCCGCAAGTCGAGGGTGATGCAACAGACCCTCCCGCTGATGATCGACTGGCTCTCGCAGTCGCCCGACCCGGACCTCGGCCTGAGCCAGCTCCGGCTCCTCCTCGCCCACACCCCCGACCACGGCGGCCTGGTGGCGCTCCTCGGGGGCAACCCGATAGCCGGCGAGCGGCTCTGCCGGCTCCTCGGGGCGGGCCGCCTCCTGGGGGATCTGATGGACAGGATCCCTGAGTTCATCCCCCGGCTGGCCGACGACGAGCGCATAGCCGAGGTGCACGACGGCGAGGCGGCGACGAAGAGGCTCATCGGGCTCCTCGAGTCTCGCCCCGAGCTCGACGCCAAGATCGGCACGATCCGCCGGTTCACCAGGCGGCGCAAGCTCCGGGTGGCGGCCCGGGACGTGCTGGGGGAGGCGCCCGTCGAGGTCACCTTGCGCTCGCTCTCCGACAGCGCCGACGCCGCCGTGGCCGGGGCCCTTCACATCCTGTCCGACGGGGCGCCCCGCGGCTTCGGCGTGGTGGCGATGGGCAAGTGGGGCGGCCGTGAGCTGTCCTACGGGTCGGACCTCGACCTCATGTACGTCTACGACGGGGACGAGCGCCGCCAAGAGGGGCTGCGGCTGGCGACCGGCCTGAGCCGGGTGTTGTCCGAGTCGAGCCGTCACGGCGACGCCTACGAGCTGGACGCAGGCCTCCGGCCCGAGGGCCGCAAGGGGCCTATCGCCCGCTCGCTGGCGGGGCTGCGTCGTTACTACTCGGAGTGGGTGGCCCCTTGGGAGATCCTCGCTCTGGTGAAGGCCCGCCCGGCGGCCGGGGACCCCGCCGTGCTTGAGGAGTTGGAGGAGATCCTGGCGCCGGTCGTCTGGAGGCCCACCCTCCCCGATGAGACGACGAGGGAGATCCGCTCGATCAAGGCCCGGGTCGAGTCGGAGCGCATCCCACCGGGGGAGGACGCCGACTTCCACCTGAAGCTCGGCCCGGGGGGGTTGTCGGACATCGAGTTCGCTACTCAGCTCCTCCAGCTCAAGCACGGCGGCGCCGACGAGCGGCTGCGGGCGACGGGCACGTTGGCGGCCCTCCGGCGGCTTCACGAGGCCCAGGTGTTGGAGGCGTCGGACTTCGACGCCCTCACCGCCGCCTACCTGTTCTGCACGAGGGTGCGCCTCCGCCTCCACCTGCAACGGGGAGCGGCCTCCGACTCGTTGCCGACCAGCCCGGAGGCGAGCGCCCGGCTCGCCGCCTCTCTCGGCTTCGACCGCACCGGCGAGCTTCGGGAGCGCTATCGCCGCCACACCCGCCGGGCCCGCCGGAGCTTCCAGCGCCTTTTCTACGACTGACCCTGCGGGGGTAACCTCACCGGATGCCCAGCCACAAGGCGGCGGCGCCGGCCGATGAGGTCTCCAAGGTCGCGGATGAGGTCTCCAAGATCGCCGTCGAGCTTCGCCGCACCCTCCATCAACACCCCGAGCCGTCGCACGCCGAGCACGAGACCACCGCCCTGATCTCAGCCGCCCTCTCCGATCACGGGATCGAGCACTCCCTACGCGCCCCTTCGCCCGGCCTCTGGCTCGACATCGGCTCAAGCCCCCAGGTCGGGTTCAGGGCGGACCTCGACGCCCTGCCCATCGAGGAGCCGGCCGACAACGCTCCCCGCTCCAGGAACCCCGGGTGGATGCACGCGTGCGGCCACGACGCCCACGCGGCGATCGCGGTCGGCGTCGCCATGGTGATGAGCAGGGTCAACCCCGACGGCGGCGTGAGGGTCATCTTCCAGCCGGCCGAGGAGGCGATCCCCAGCGGCGCCGCGCAGCTTGTCGCCGAGGGCTTGGTCGACGAGCTGAAGGGCCTGATCGCCTTTCATGTCGACCCGAGCCTCGAGGTCGGCAGGGTGGGGGTCAAGGCGGGCGCCGTCACCGGGAGCGCCGACGCCTTCAACATCATCATCCACGGCCCCGGCGGGCACACGGCCCGCCCGGAGAAGACCGTCGACGTCATCGACGCCGCGGCGAGAGTCGTCCGCGAGCTGCCCGGCGTGGTGCGCCACGGCGTCGACTCGAGGGTCCCGATGACGTTGGTCTTCGGGGCGGTCCGCGGCGGCGATGCGGGGAACGTCATCCCGACGAGGGTGGCGTTGCGGGGCACGATCAGGACTCTGGACATCCCGACCTGGGACATGTTGCCCACCCTGATTGAGAGCGCCTTGTCGCACTTGACGGCCATCGCCGGGGCCGACTACACGCTCGAGTATCAGCGGGGGATCCCCCCCGTCATCAACGACCGGGGCGTCGTCGAAGCGGCGGCTCAGGCGATCTCGGAGGCCTGCGGGCCCGACTCGGTGGTCGACACCGACACCAGCATGGGCGGCGAGGACTTCTCCAACTACCTGTCGATCGTCCCGGGGGCGCTGCTTCGCCTGGGCGCCTTCAGCGGCGGGGGAGACCTCCACTCAGCTTCGTTCAAGGTCAACGAGGCGGCGATCCCGTTCGGAATCAAGGCGGGGGCGGCGGCGGTCCTGGGCATGCTGAAGCGGTTGTAGGTGCCCGCCGGGCGACCGCCCCGCCGCAATCTGGGCCGCTAGTGTCTCGGCGATGACCGACACGCCGTTGTACCTGCCCCACATCGGCGCCTCCCGCCAGTATTGGAGGGACATCGTCTTGGGGGTGAACGACGGCCTCGTCTCCGTCTTCCTGCTGGTGGTGGGTGTCGTGGGGGGCGGCCTGGCCGCCGGGCAGGTCCTGCTCACCGCCGTGGCGGCCGCCATCGCGGGCGCCGTCTCGATGGCCGCCGGGGAGTATCTCGCCACCAAGTCGCAGGACGAGATCCTCGAGTCCGAGTTGGAGCTGGAGAGACAGCACATCGAGCACTTCAAAGACCAGGAGCTGGAGCAGTTGCGCGGGTTCTTCGCCGACATGGCGGTGGCCGAGGAGGACCTCGACGGCGTCATGGCCGGTTTCGAGGAGAACGACGAGGCGATCCTCAACGCCATGGCGGCCCTCGAGTTCGGGTTCGTCGAGTCCGAGCGGCGGTCTCCTTTCCTGGCGATGATGATGTCGGGCCTCCTGTTCCTGGCGGGCGCCCTGCCTTCGATCGTCCCTTTCGCTCTGACGGCCGACACGACCGTCGCGTTGACCTGGGCGACCGTCGGAGCACTCATCGGCCTGTTCACCGTGGGTGTGATCAAGGCCAGGGTCGCCAGTCGCCATTGGCTGAAACCGGGCCTGGAGAACATGCTGATAGCCGGTGTCGGCGGCGTCGCCGCCTGGGCCATCGGCGTCGCCGTGGGCCACACCCTGGCCTGACGCGGCCCCCCGCTCGCGAGCCGCTTGCCATAGTTAGCGTCTTGCTGTATACTGACACGCGATGAACGAGAGCAAGCACGGCGATCTCGGCGGATTCATCCGCCAACAGCGGGAGAGAGCGAATCTGTCGTTACGGCGCCTGGCCGACCAGGCGGGGATCTCGAATCCCTACCTCAGCCAGATCGAGCGGGGCATTCGCAAACCGTCCGCCGAGATCCTGAAGAGCTTGTCGCGGGCCCTCGAGATCAGCGCCGCCTCCCTCTACAGGAGGGCGGGCCTGATCGACGAGGATCTCCCGCCGGCCTCGGTCTTCGATGCGATCGAAGCCGACGGCCGTCTCGACTCCGAGCAGAAAAAAGTGATGCTCGACATGTACAAGGCGCTGGCCCGCGCCAACGGGTCGGCGACCGCTCAAGAACAGGAGTGAGGCAAATGGAAGCGAAAGACGTTCTCTACGCCGCAGTGGGCGCCCCGGTAGTGGCCGCCCGCAAGGTCGGCGACAAGGCAGCCGCCGTGAAAGGCAAGGTCGAGGAGCAGACCGCCGCCTACGGGCAGAGCGCCGAGAAGGCGATCAACTCGTGGGCCGAGGAGGGCGAGAAGCTCGTCCACAAGGTGAGCGAGGGCAAGGTCGTGGAGGAGATCTCCGCGAAGGTCGACCTTGAGCACACCAAGGAGCAGGTCGGCAAGCTGCGCGGCCAACTCGAGGACATGATGACCACATGGCGGCACTCCTTCCGACCGGAGGAGGCCGGCGACGCTGAGGCCGCGCCCGCCGCGGAGAAGAAGCCTCCGGCCGCCAAGGCACCGGCGGCCAAGGCCCCGGCCGCGACGAAGCCTGCCGCCAAGGCCCCGGCAGCAAAGAAGCCTGCCGCCAAGGCCCCGGCAGCAAAGAAGCCTGCGACCAAGACTGCGGCCGCGAAGAAGCCGGCCGCCGCCAAGGCGGCCAGCGCGCCGAAGGCCGAGACGGCTGCTGACAAAGCTGACAAGGCCGACTGAGCTTCGCCCCCACAACCGAGAGAAGGGCGTGCCCTCCGGCCTGCCTGTCCTACCCCGTCGCCCGACAGGGCCGCACCGTCGCACACGCATCTCTCAGCGTGTGCAGTAGTACCGACGAGAGCCGCGAAACTGCACACGCATCTCTCAGCGTGTGCAGTAGTACCGACGAGAGCCGCGAAACTGCACACGCATCGGCCGGGCAGCCCTCGACCGTGTCGCTGCCGGTCCTACCCCGTCGCACCCTGTCGGCCCCAGCAGGATCGCGACCCTGAGGGACGCCCGGCCACGCCAGCGCGCAGGACCCGGGTAGGCGCCCGCTACCGCCGACGTCTCCACGCCAGCGGCGGATGTGAAGATCCAAGGCCATAGCGGCGGGACGACGATCAGCGGCGGCGGCGGTGTTGAGATCGTCTTGACCAAGGTCGGGGCGGCCGGGGCGGCGGACACGGTGGGCGTCACCAGGGTGAGGCTGGCCGATTTGACGATCACGGGGGCCGTCGCCGCGACCGGCGCCACTCCCGCGACGAGCGCCACCGGCGCGGGGGTGACGGTCAGGGACGACTACGACACCGCGTACTGGTACTCCGTGACCTTGGAGAACCTCCTTGTCAAGGGGAACGCCGCTGAGGGGGTCAGGTTCGTGAGGGTGTTCGAGTCATCCCGTCCCGGGCTGGTTCGTGTCAGGGACTCGGTCATTGAGGGGAATCGGAAGGGCGGCGTCTCCATCTCGTCGGTGCCCTCCACGTTGCCGGAGGTGTCGACCAGCTCCACGGTCAGCCGATCAGCCGACTCGCGCCGGGGGCTCGGCCGTCGGCCGAGCCCCCGGATCGGTTTCTCAATGCACAAGCTACGGCATAGGCGAATCCAGAGCATCAGGAAGCCGGATCTGGCGCGTTGGGGGACCGGATCTCGTGTTAGCGGATGTAGGCGTTGAGGGCCTTCCTCACCGACTCGGGCACGACGCCGGCCCCGCCGAGCACAACGATCCGCTTCGGCTTCAACCGGGTCAACTCGTCGTGGGTCGCCTTCGGGATCGACGCTCCCGAGACGAGCAGGACCGGGCCGTCCTTGAGCGACGCCGCCGCTGCACCCGCCAACGCGTCGGGGAAGTTCAAGCCGGTGGCGACGTAGACGACGGGCACGCCGGGGCTGAACACCGCCTTGGAGATCGCCGCGCCCGTCCCATACCGGTCCGGCCCCGCCAGACGAGTCACCGTCTCGGTCGCGTGCGCCGCTAAGGCCTTCTCCACCGCAGCGGACACCACACCGGTCCCGCCCACAACCACGATCCGCTTCGGCGTGAGGCGGCTCAACTCAGCGACGGTCGCCGCGGGAAGCTTGTCCCTCCCGGTGAGCAGGATCGGGCCTCCCAGCTTCGCCGCCGCCGGGCCCCCGGTAAACGCGTCGGGGAAGTCGGCGCCTGTGGCCACAAACGCCACCGCAGTCCCAGGCTCAAAATGCCCGGCGGAGACCGCAGCCGCGGTCGCATACCGGTCTGCGCCCGCCTGACGAGACGTCGCCCCAAGCTTCTTCAACGCCTCCTCCACCGCCGACGACACCACACCCGTCCCGCCGAGGACCACGATCCTCTTCGGCCTCAGCTCCCGCAACTCCGCCAGAGTCGCCGAAGGAATCGAGTCCTGCGCCACCAGCAGGATCGGGCCCATCCCGCCCGAAGCCGCGGAGCCGGCCAACGCGTCGGGGAAGTTCACCCCCGTAGCCACATACACCGCTTGGACGCCCGAAGTGAACGTCATCTTCGAGATCGCAACAGCCGTCCCGTACCGGTCCGCCCCCGCCAACCGGCCGGCAGACACCGACCCAGCACCCAAGTCGAACGACACCGAGTCGGTTGCCGACACCCTCGTCCCGTCGGGGGCCGTCGCCTCGACCGTCGCCCTGTTCACCACTTTCCCCGCCCTCACGTCAGCCGCGGACACCTGATAGTCCACGGTGCACGTCGTCGCCTTCTTCGGACCGAGAGTCGTCTTGGGACAAGCCACCTCACCCGTCTTCGGATCATCCACCGAGATTCCGGACAAGGTCACGTTCCCCGCGTTCCTCACCAAGAACGAGTAGGACACGTCGTCGCCCGCCCTCACCGGGGCCGTCCCGGAAGCCGACTTCACCAACGACAGCAACGGCACAGGCACATCGGGCATCGGCGCAGGCACATCGGGCGTCGGCGCGTCGGGATCCGTCACCGATGACTCCAACCGGTACACACCGGCATCGATCGACAAGTCGCTCACGCCCGAAGTCAGCGGCTCCAACACGACCCGCCCCGTCGACGGGTCAACGTCGGAGTCGCCTCCCGTCGCCGTGAACCGGTAGTCGTCCGGCAAGGTGAACTCGACTTCATAAGACCCGGGCGGCAGGTCGCCGAATGAGTATGTGCCCACACCCTCACCGGCCCCCGCACCAGCAGTGGTCCGAGTCTCGGTCGTGCTGAGCGGATCATCAGCCCCCTGCTTGAACAGCTTCACGGTCACATCCCCAAACCTGGGCTCACCCGAGCCCTTCCTCCCGTCGCGGTTCTCGTCCACCCACACCATGCCGTTGATCGACGCCGGCTCATAGGCGCCCACATCCACCCGCGCGGTCTCGCCCTCAGTCAAAGTGACCGGCGCGGTCCCACTCGACGGGTCCACGTCGGAGTCGCCTCCCGTTGTCTTGTCCGTGAACCGGTAACCCGTCGGCAGCTCGACCTTGACTGTGTACGACCCCGGCCTCAAGTTTCCGATGGTGTACACACCGCTCGTGTGCGCGTTGGTCGTTGCCTTCTCGGTCGGCGTACCCAACTTGTCCACAACATCGCCGTCCGAATCGACCACGCTCACCGTCGCCCCAGCAACGACGCCCGTCTCTTCGTTTTCTCTCGTCCCGTCGGCGTTCATGTCCACCCACGTCGTGACCTCGAGCGTTGCCGGCCGCACAAAGGTCGCCGGCCACACAAAGCCGAAGTCGACGCCCGGCACGTCATCGCCGGTCGCCGTCACCGACGCCGGCTTGGAGGTATCCGTCGTGGCCAAGCGGCCATCCAAGGCGGTGACCGTGGCGGGGTCCGACTCGGCCACCCTCACCGTCCAAGTACGCGGCGCCGCCGGGAAGGAGTACCCGCCTCCGTCCTTGGTGACGGCCGTGTCCACAACAGTCGCCCCTGCGACAAGCTCAACCTTGACCCCGTCGATGCCCGCCTCGCCCGTCGCGGCCCGGTCGCCCTCGCCGCTGACATCGTCGTAGACCGTTCCCCTGATCTCATGCGCCTCATACGCCCCGATGTCGCAACCAGAGCCCTTCGGGCGGGCCACACCCCGCGCGTCCTTCCCGGCGTCCACGACGATTCTATCGCTCGCATCCCTTTCCACAAGTGGGCACTGCGCTCCCGCGCCGGTCACCCCGTTGAGCAGGGGGCTGCCCGCCTTGAACGCTATCGTCTCCACAGGATCCATGCTCCGGTAGGGGCCGATCCGCCTGGTGCTCCCGTTGACCGCCAGATTGAGGCTCCCGTCGGTCTTCTTATCGAACTTGAAGTCGTCGATGCCCTCCTTGGCGAACCCGCAGGTATCATCGGACGACGCGTTGCCGCGCCTCGCCCCGAACGTGACCCCCGAACGGAAGTCGCACTGGCGGGCGGCACCGCCGTTCGTCTTCTTGTTGTCGGCAATCACGCTGTTCTCAACCGTCACATTCACTCCATTGACGGCCCTAATCCCTCCGGTACTCCCTATGCCCCTCGTCGCGGCATTGTTACCCGTGATCGTGCTGTGGACAACCCTCAACGCACCACTAGCAGCCCCCGCTCCTACGAAAACCCCGCCCGCCTCGCCCCCAAACGTGTTACCCGTAATAGTGGTATTAACCAGCTCGATGTCGAACGATTTCGACCCAAAGAACTTATTATACTGGATTCCCCCACCTCCATCACCAGTTGACACCGAGCGGTTCCCTGAGATGGTGCTGTCA